>Ga0308168_1000173_pt1 | contig 98049 bp, 83 predicted proteins | sample PhyCR2_FD_202133 | JGI IMG/M metagenome (GOLD analysis project Ga0308168, IMG submission 202133) | Phyllosphere microbial communities from UC Gill Tract Community Farm, Albany, California, United States - DLSLRC.R2 | ecosystem: Host-associated > Plants > Phyllosphere > Unclassified | place: USA...
TCGGTAGGCGAACTGGGGATCGTTGGCGTCGCTGCGGCGATCAGTAATGCGGTGTTTCATGCGACCGGGAAGCGGGTGCGGGATCTGCCCATTACCATGGATAAGCTGCTGTAAGGGGGGCTGCCCGGAAGCGGGCGGCTTTTGCCTGGCAGGCGGCGCTTTTTGCCTTGCAGGCGGCTTAAGGTCAACGTCTTTAAGGTCAACGGCCATTTCGTTCTGCCTGAAGGCAGCCCGCTTAAAGGCCAGGTCAACGGCCATTTCGTTCTGCCTGAAGGCAGCCCGCTTAAAGGCCAGGTCAACGGCCATTTCGTTCTGCCTGAAGGCAGCCCGAGCAGGGCCGGCAGTCGCCCCGGCCCTGCACCCGCGCTATCCGGCAAACACAACCGCCCGCTGAAGCGGGTCCCTTCGTCGGTTCACATTTCTTCACGGACCGCTCGCGATTCGCTCCTGCTCAGCGCTCCCTTGTCCCGCCATCCATGGCGGGACATCCTAAAATGTTCATCTCCTCAGCGGTGGTGATGCCTCCTCAAGGTCAACCCCCAGGTCAAAACCAAACACCAAAACACCAAAACACCAAAACACCAAAACACCAAAACACCAAAACACCAAAACACCAAAACACCAAAACACCAAAACACCAAAACACCAAAACACCAAAACACCAAAACACCAAAACACCAAAACACCAAAACATAAGGTCCTTAAAAGACACTTAAAAAGCACTTCAGATTTGGGATAAAAGCCGCGATTACTGCATTGTTATATCTGTATTGCCTCCTCAACTGCTTCCAAATCAGGACTGGAATTGGAAAGATCTTCATATTGATGTTTGGAGTTTGGGATTTGGGATTTGGGATTTGGGATTTGGGATTTGGAGTTTGGAGTTTGGAGTTTGGAGTTTGGAGTTTGGAGTTTGGAGTTTGGAGTTTGGAGTTTGGAGTTTGAAGTTTGAAGTTTGAAGTTTGAAGTTTGAAGTTTGGAGTTTGGAGTTTGAAGTTTGAAGTTTGAAGTTTGAAGTTTGAAGTTTGAAGTTTGAAGTTTGAAGTTTGAAGTTTGAAGTTTGAAGTTTGAAGTTTGGAGTTTGAAGTTTGAAGTTTGAAGTTTGAAGTTTGAAGTTTGAAGTTTGAAGTTTGAAGTTTGAAGTTTGAAGTTTGAAGTTTGAACTTGGTTTTTAAACTTGGGTTTAGATTTTATTTAAGACTTTGCTTTTAGTCTTTTGGGTTTTGACCTGGGTGTTGACCTTTAAGAGGCATCACCACCGCCGAGGGAAAAGCGTTTTCCAGGGCGAGCCGCAGGGATGCGGCGAGAGGGCGCGTTGAGCTGGGAGCGAATCGCGCCTGGTCCGTCAGGAAAATGCTTTTGCTGAGGGAACCCGCCTTTGGCGGGCGGTTGTGTTTGCCGGATAGCCGGGGTGCAGGGGCGGGGCGACTGCCGCCCCTGCTCGGGCGGCCCGAAGGGCAGAACGAAATAGCCGTTGACCTTAAAGACGTTGACCTTAAAGACGTTGACCTTAAAGCCGCCTGCAAGGCAGAACCAGGCAGCCATTGACCTTACGCCGCCTGCAAGGCAAAAAGCCGCCCGCTTCCGGGCAACAAGAAAGCCCGCCTGCGCTCAGGCCCTCTCCCCCCCATTTTTGGCTTTAACGATATCTGCCATCACCGCCAGGGCGATCTCTGCGGGCGTCTTGCTGCCGATATCCATGCCAATCGGCGCATGAATGCGCGTCAAATCCGCAGCGCTGAGATCGCCGATTTGTGCCAGACGCTGGCGGCGATTGGCGCTGTTGCGCTGCGAACCCATCACGCCAAGGTAAAACGCAGGCGTGTGCACCGCCTCCATCATAGTAAGATCGTCCATGCGCGGATCGTGGGTCAGCGCCACCACCGCGGTGTTGGCGTGGCAGCTCTGCTCTTCCAGATAGCGGGCAGGAAAGCATTTTTCCAGCCGCACCGCAGCGTCGAGCTGGCTGGCGAAGTTGGCTAAAAAATCAGGCCGGTTCTCGCAGACAATGGTTTCAAAACCCAACGACACCGCAAAACTGGCGCAGTAAAGCGCCACCGTCGACAAACCGGCAACGATCAGTCGCGGCGGTGCGGCAATCGTCAGCGTGATGCGATCGCCCTGCTGCTCCACCACCGTGCTGCTGCGCCAGACAATCTCTTCCAGCCTTTCGCAGGCGTGCGGCAGCGTAATCACCTTTTGTAATGCCAGATGCCCGGCCAGCGCACGATGCAGTTGGGCCAGCCGCTGCGCGTTGTCATCACTGGGTTGCAGATGCTCAATCAGAATGTCCAGCACGCCGCCGCAGGGCAAGGTGCGATCCGGCGTCAGGCCGCCATCGCCATAGCGCACGCGCTGGCTTGGCTGCTGAAAATCGCCCTGGCGAATACGGTGGATAAAATCTTCTTCAATGCAGCCGCCGGAAAGCGAGCCGCAATAGTCGCCATCGGCGGTAATCACCATCATGGTGCCCGGCGGGCGCGGCGAGGAACCAAAGGTGCATAACACCGTGCAGAGCCAGACCGGCTGGCTCACCAGCCAGCGCTGTCCCTGATCGATCACCTGTAAATCTATATGCTGCATCAGGGTTTTCCTGTGGTGTTAAGCGGGAGATCGATATCGTCAACCACACCGCGATCGGTGCTGCTAATCAGTAACGGTGGATGTTGACGCAGCAGCGCTTTCGCGCCGCTGTCGCCAGCGAGCTGTAACAGGCTGTCGCGCAGCGGCGCGGCAAATCCCACCGGATGGCCCGGCAGCTGCTGCCAGACCATCCGCGCGGTCAGCCGCTGTGTCAGCGCCTGCGTGACCTGCTGATAGGCCGCAACCGGCACGCCTGGCATATCGCCCGGTTGAATCAGCCAGCCCTGCCAGTTCAAACAGCGGCGCACCCCTTCCGCGATGGTGTCGCCCATGCCGCGTGAATCGATAGCGCACCAGCTCACGTTCGCCTGCGTACACAGCGCCTGAATGCCGCGATAGTCGGGCCGCGTAACCACCTGCACCGGCAGGCCAGACGCCACGGCATGGCGCAACACCGCGGCAAACAGCGGCTCGCCGCTGGCTAACGGCTGTTCCAGCTTAACGCCCTTGCCGCCCGCGGCCTGATAGCGTCGTCCAAACCCTGCCGCCGTGATGATTATCCCGCAGCTGTTCATGGTTATTCTGCCTGAGAAAGCTAAAAGCGTAGCTGAGGGTCGGCAAAGGCGAAATGCACGAAACCCGGTTTTTCTTGCCTGAACCTCGCGATCTGCACGCTTCTGCGCCGTTTGATCGCTTTTCTGCCCCAGCCGCTTGATATGGCGCAGCAAAATGCGCGGCGGAATTTGCCGACCTCGCCATTTGGTCGCATCATAAAGGTTACTTTTGCAGACCCCTTACAGGAGCTTTTATGTTTCGTGCGCTGGTCATTAATGATAACGAGGCGGAAGGCTATCACTGCCGGTTACAGGACGTAGATGAGAGCCAGTTGCCGCCGGGCAACGTCACCGTGGATATCGATTATTCCACGCTTAACTATAAAGATGCGCTGGCGATCAGCGGTAAGGCGCCGATTATTCGCAGCTTTCCGATGGTGCCGGGCGTGGATTTTGCCGGCACGGTCAGCGCCAGCGACGATGCCGCCTTTGCCCCCGGCGATAAGGTGATCCTGACCGGCTGGGGCGTCGGCGAGCGCCACTGGGGCGGCCTGGCGCAGCGCGCGCGCGTGGAAGCGGGCTGGCTGGTCAACCAGCCGGATAACCTCAGCGCCCGCCAGGCGATGATTATCGGCACCGCAGGCTTTACCGCCATGCTCTGCATCAATGCGCTGGAAAAACAAGGTATTACGCCTGCCAGCGGATCGATCGTGGTCAGCGGTGCCAGCGGCGGCGTCGGCGGCGTGGCGGTGAGCCTACTCGCCCGGCTCGGTTATCAGGTCAGCGCCGTTACCGGCCGACCGCAGGAGCGCGACTATCTGCTGCAGCTTGGTGCGGCTGAGATCATCGATCGCAGCGAGCTGGATAAACCCGGCAAGCCGTTGCAGAAAGCGCGCTGGGCGGCAGCGATCGATACGGTTGGCAGCCACACGCTGGCTAACCTCTGCGCCAGCGTGATGCACGGCGGCGCGGTAGCCGCCTGCGGTAACGCGCAGGGCATGGATTTTCCAGCCAGCGTGGCGCCTTTTATTCTGCGCGGCATTACGCTCACCGGCGTCGACAGCGTTACCGTTCCACAGGCGCAGCGCCAGCACGTCTGGCAGCAACTCGCCGGGCTGGTGGATGATGCGCTGCTGGAATCACTCAGCGATGAATGCACGCTGGACGAGGCGGTGGATCGCGCGCATCAGCTGATGGCGGGTGAAATCCGCGGTCGGCTGGTGGTGAAATGTCGCTGATTCCGCTCTGACGATTCCCGGCGATCGCATCTGATATCGCCGGGAACCTCACCGCTTTCCCTGCTCTCTCTGCCCGCCCGGTTTTTTTGCCGTTACGCCCGTTTAATTGATAAAAAACCGCTTTTCGCCCGCTATGCTTTACAGGCGACACACGCACGCCTTCTTCTGTTCACTGTACCCATAAAGGAAAAATCGATGAATATTGCCTGTTTAGGTTGGGGTTCGCTGATCTGGAAAACCGAAGCGCTGCCGGTTGAGGGAAGCTGGTTAACGGATGGCCCGCAGGTGCCGATTGAGTTTAGCCGGGTGAGCGACGGCGGCGAGCTGTCCACCGCTATCTGTCTGAACGGCGCGACCGTGCCGGTGCTCTGGGCACGGCTGGCAACCGATTCACTGCCCGCCGCCTGCGAAGCATTACGCCAGCGCGAACAGATTCCGGCGGAGCGCACCGACGGCGTTGGCCGCCTGGTGGTGGGTGAATCAGCAACCGGCGCGCTCAGCCAGTGGGCGCGGCAGAACCAGCTGGATGCGGTAATCTGGACCGCCCTGCCGCCACGTTTTGCGCTGCTCGAAGGCCGTACACCCAGCGTTGAGGAGGCGATCGCCTGGTTGGCTGGATTGCGTGGCGAACAGCAGCAGCACGCCAGAGACTATATCGAACAGGTGCCTGCGCAGATCGATACGCCCTACCGTCGCGCCATCAAACAGCAGCTTGGCTGGGGCTGATTAACCCGCCAGCGGCGGTTCAGCGTGCAGAATACGTTCAGCCTGCTGTGCAGTGAGCGGATAATCAAAGAAGCGCCGATAGAAATCCTGCGTGATCTTCACCATATCGATGCCGACAAAACGCTGCGGATGCAGCTTCGCCGCGGCCCACTGGATCTGTAGCGCTGCTTCGGTGCCGTAGCGATCCCACGGAAATACCCCGGCCGGGTTTCGCCAGACGCGATGCTGTTTAACCGCGGGCAGGCTACTGAACAAGGCGGCATAATCCGACTGCTCTAGCGTGCCCGCGCTGGCATCAATAATAATCACCTCAGGCTGCCAGGCGATGACACTCTCCGGTGTCGTCTCTTTCATGTTGCCAGAAACCTGCGCGGCGGCATTGCGCCCGCCCGCCAGCCGAATCCAGGTGTCGATCAGCGTATCGCGACCATCGACCTTTAACGGATGCAGCGACTGAATGTGCAGCACGCGCGGCCGCTGCGCCTCGCTCAGATTGCGGGTTACCGCACCGATCGCGTTAACCTTCTCATCGAGATACGCATTCCAGGCCCGCGCGCGCTGGCGTGCCCGATCGGTGCCCACGACCTCAGCGGTGGTCAACAGATCGCGCTTCATCGACGGAAAATCGTTGAACTTCATCACCAGCGTCGGCAAACCGGCCCGGCGATACGCGGCGGCATCGTCATCCTCGGCGGGCACAAACACCACATCGACATGACGAGCCAGCAGCGCTTCGCTCTCAAACGTGCGGCCGCGCACCGCCAGCGCCTGCTGTAGCGACGGTTGAATGGCAAACATCCACGGCCGATCGGCGGCATGATTGACCGTGGCGACGATGCGGTCACCGGCGCCCAGCGTCATCAGCACGGAATGATGCGCATACCAGCCGTCGGCGATGGCGCGGGCCTGCGCAGGCACCTGAACCTGGTTGCCCAGATCGTCAGTGACCGTTCGCGCCTGCGCGCCGCCAACCATCAGCGCAGCCAGTAGCGGCAATAAAAGAGAAGGTTTCATCGCGGTAAGCCTCTTCGGCAAAAAGGTAAACGGAGTGACGCGCAGTATGGCATTCGCTATGTATTGTTGTTTATAACGCTGTGCGGTTTGTCGATGGTAGCAAGGCGCGGCTTGCCGCTGGCGGTCGGCTAATGCGAGGATTGAGCCTGTGCCGCGATGCGGCAACCTTTTACAACTGAGCAGCCAGGCGCCCCGGACCATGAAAACCCTTAACCAGCTCGATTTAAACCTGCTGAAAGCGCTGGCGATGCTGCTTGATGAGCGCAACGTCACCCGCGCCGCGCAACGGCTCGGCGTTACTCAACCGGCGATGAGTGCCATGCTGAACCGCCTGCGCGACGCCTTTGGCGATCCGCTGTTTATCCGTGCGCAACGCGGCCTGGTGCCGACGCCGCGTGCGCTGGAACTGGTGGAACCGCTGCGGCAGATCATCAGCGATGTCAGCACGCTGCTGCAACCCGTACGCTTCGATCCGGCCAGCGCAACGCAAACTTTTACCCTCGCCGCCACCGACTACGCGCTCGGCACACTGGCGGTGCCGCTGCTGGCGGCGCTGAAGCAGCAGGCGCCGCAGATGCGCGTCAGCCTGATCGCCGTGGATCATCAGCGGATCCAGCAGCAGCTGGAGCGTGGCGAGGTCGATCTGGCGCTGCTGACGCCGGAGATCGCCCCACCCGATCTGCATGCTCGCCGCCTGTTTGATGAGCATTATGTCTGCGTGATGCGTGAAGGTCATCCGCAGGCGGCGCAACTGCCGCTCACGCTGGATCGCTTTTGCCAGCTCGATCATGCGCTGGTCTCACCTGGCGGCAATGCTTTTCACGGCGTAACTGATGCGATGCTGGCACAGCTTGGCCGTCAACGACAGGTCACGCTGTCGGTGCAGAGCTTTATGGTGCTACCGGCCATTTTACGCGCCAGCGATATGGTGGCAGTTTTGCCTTCACGGCTGGTGGCCGATCTTAAGGGACTGATCGGCTGCCCGCCGCCGTTAGCTATTCCCGGTTTTACCAAAATCGCCGTCTGGCATGCGCGCAGCCATCACGACAGCGCTCAGCGCTGGCTGCGGGAATTGCTGTTTACCCTGAGTGCAGATCAAGCTTAATTACAGTGAGTTGCGCTCTGATATCATTTTTCGTTATACCTGAGATAAAAATCCAGGATTGGTTTTATATCTGCTCCCTCTGCATCATGCTCAGCATCGCCGGGCCAACGCGCCCGGCTTCACCGACTGAGGAATGAAGATGCGCAATACAATGAACGCCATTATCTGGCCAGCAGGTTTTGAGCCGGGCTATACCGAAAATTTCGCCTCAAATGAAATCATCCTCGCGGGTCTGAGCGCCGCCGATATCTGGCCGTTGCTGGCCGACGCCAGCCGCTGGCCGGGCTACTATGCCAACTCCGCCAACGTCCGTTTTTATGATGGCGCGGGCCCGCAACTGGCTGACGGCGTGCGTTTTTACTTTGAAACCTTTGGCTTTCCGGTCGAAGCGCAGTGCAATGAATATCAGCCACCGACAGCGGATCAAACGGGCCGTATCGCCTGGCACGGCTGGGCGGGCGAAGGCGATACGCGTCTTGATGTGCATCATGCCTGGCTGGTTGAGGATATTAGCGGACAGCGCGTGCGCATCCTGACTCAGGAGACGCAGAAAGGTAAACCGGCGGCTGAGCTGGCGCTGGCGAATCCGAACCCGATGATCAACGGTCATCAGGACTGGCTGAATGGTTTGGTCAGCGCCGCACGGGCCGCGAAGGTGTGAGAAGTGAGTCAATCGAACGGCGTTCGATGAGGCGTTTGGCTTCTAAAAAGCAAAAACCCAGCCAGAGGGAGGTGGCGAGTCAATCGAACGGCGTTCGATGAAGAGTTCGGCTCCTGAAAAGCAAAAACCCGCCTTTTGGGCGGGTTCTTTAATAAGTGGTGCCCGAACTCGGAATCGAACCAAGGACACGGGGATTTTCAATCCCCTGCTCTACCGACTGAGCTATTCGGGCAACGGGGCGCATTAAACAATAACGGCAGAATGCCGTCAAATGCTTTTCATTGAAAAGCGAACCGACTGCGCTCTTTTGCATCAACGGCGTCGCAAATGAGTAAAAAAAGGTAACCGGCAAACGGCTTTTGCTGAATCCCTGACCGTTTCAGCCGATAACAGCGGGGACACCCACAAAAAAAATAAGGTCTCCCCATGTTCAGCACCATTACATCAGGGTTGATGTCGCGCATGGCCAGCCAGCCGCGTCGACATTCGTCCGCGACGCTCAGCTCGTTGAAAGGCTCGATTGCCATGATCGAGTTCAGCGAAGATGGCACCATTATCACCGCTAATCCGCTGTTTCTCGACAGCATGGGCTATGCACTGACGGAAATCGTTGGCCAACATCACCGCATTTTTTGCCCACCTGAAGAAGTCAGCTCAGCCGGTTACGCCGCTTTCTGGCAGCGACTGCGCACGGGTGACAGTTTAAGCAGCAAATTTTTGCGGCTGGCAAAAAATGGCCGTCCGGTCTGGCTGGAAGCGCACTATGTGCCGGTGAAAGATCGCAGCGGCCAGGTGTTTAAAATCGTTAAGCTGGCCACCGATATCACTTCGCATATCGTCGACGCGCAGGAAAAACGCGCCATCACCACGGCCATTGAACGTTCGATGGCGGTGATCTCTTTTAACCTGCAAGGCGAAGTGCTGAAGGCCAACGACAACTTTCTGAAAACCATGGGTTACCGTGAGGAAGAGGTCAACGGTAAGCATCACCGCATCTTCTGTGCGGAGTCGGTCTATAACAGCAGCAAATATGCCGAGTTCTGGAACAAGCTGAAGCGTGGCGAGTTTATTTCCGGGCAGTTTCCCCGCATCAATAAACAGGGTAAAACCGTCTGGCTGCGCGCCACCTACAACCCGGTGTTTGACAGCAATGGTCAGCTTTATGAAGTGGTGAAATTTGCTACCGACGTTACCGCACAGGTCGAGAAAAACCTGCTGGAACGGCAGGCGGCATCGCAGGCGTATCAAACGGCGCTGGAAACCGATAAAAGCACCCGGCTGGGCGCCACGGTGATTGAAAACAGCGTACAAACCATGCATGACCTGGCCGGTGAACTGCAGGGCATCTCGGGCGATATCTCCGATCTCAGCGAGCAGTCTGAGCGCATCGCCTTTATCGTCGAGAGCATCCGCAGCATCGCTAATCAGACCAACCTGCTCGCGCTTAATGCCGCCATCGAAGCCGCACGCGCGGGTGCACACGGCCGCAGCTTTGCGGTAGTGGCAAATGAAGTACGCACCCTGGCGGCGAACATCAATCACGCCACCAGCGAGATCGAAGGCATGATCCAGCAGAACCATACGCTGGCGGATAAAGCGCTGAAAGGCATTGAATCGAATCTCAAACGCGCCGATCAGGGCGTGGTGCTGGCAAAGGAAGCGGGCGGCGTGATCGCTGAAATCCGTGACAGCGCCTCCGAAGTGGTGCGCGCCATTGGCTCCGTCACCGAAGCGCTGAAGGCAAAATAATCAATCGGTGCAGCAGTGCTGCACCGGTTATTCCCTGAAAGCCTGTTTATGAGCAACAGGCGCAGGATGCTATTTATTATTTAAGCACGCATCTGCATGAAATAAATCAATCAAGAAACGGCTCAAAGTTAATAAAATAGTTTATTAAACGTAAAATCAACATCGATTTATTTCCGCTGAAAATAAAAATAACCCCATGGTAATGTCATTATGTCGCACACGACCTCGGGTTAATTATAAGGAAATAATCATGAAAAAAACTTCAGCCTCTTTATTTAGCGTCACCTCTTGCCTGTTAACGCTGCCGTTACTTTTCTCTTCGCAGGTCAGCGCTAATTCACTGACGCAGGGCGATGTACAAACCTCGTTATCCTTTGGCTTTCTCAGCGGAAAAGCAAAAGAGTTTGTATTTGATGACAGTTATAAACTCAGCGAACTGAACTGGACGATAAAAAATGCGCCGATAGTTAACGCTGAGTTTAACTATGACATAACGCCGCGTTTCAGCCTTAACGCACGCGGCTGGACCACCATCATGGGCGGTAACGGCTTCAACAATGACTGGGACTGGGAAGACATCAACGATAACAACTTCACGTCGCACTCCTGGGGCAAAACCAACCTGAATTATGCCAATGAGATCGATCTCAGCGCGCGGGCCTGGTTTTTACAGACCGACCGTTATCAGGCAGGCGTGTTAGCGGGTTATCAAAAAAGCCGTTTTAGCTGGAATATGCGCGGCGGAAAATATAATTATCGCGGTGAATTGGATGACAACGATAATTACAGCGCTTATGCGGAACCAGATACGGGCGAATTTGATAACAGCAAACTCAGCCTTGGCTATAAACAAAGTTTCAGCGCACCTTATATTGGCCTGACTGGATTGTGGCGTAAAGATGATGTTGAATTTGGCGCCCTGGTAAAATTTAGCCCGTGGGTACAGTCAAAAGATAATGATGAACATTATTTACGCGACACCACGTTCCGTAATAAAGGCAACGACGCTAAAATGGTTTCAGCGCGCGTCTATGCTGGCTACGACATCACGCCGCAAATTAAGCTGCTCACCGAGGCAAGTTATACGCGCTATTCCTTTACCCGCGCCGATACGCAAATCTTTGATGAAGAGGGAGTAGAAAATCATCCAGGTGGTGGCGGTCTGAGCAATCAAAGCTGGATGGTGCAGGCTGGCTTGCAGTACCGTTTTTAACACTCGCTACACGTAGAGGTAAACGCATCAGCCGCCGCCGCTTCTGCCCGCGGCGGCTGATTTTTTACGGTACTGGTTTTGCTGCAGGCAGGAAAATATGGTCGAGGATATTGCGCATCACCGGCGCGGCGGTCACGCCTTCGCTGCCGCCATTTTCCAGTATCAGCGCCACCGCCACCTGCGGATGATCGAACGGCGCAAACGCGGTGTAGAAAATATGGTCACGCAGCCGCACGGGGATCATCTTCGCGTTATAGGTCTGATCCTTGCGCAGGCTGAACACCTGCGAGGTGCCGCTTTTGGCCGCAATGCCATAAGGCGCGGTGTGAAAATATTTATAGCCGGTGCCGTTGGGCGCATTGGCCATGCCAAACATCGCGTGACGCACCAGCGACCAGTACGGCGAACTGGCGCTGCCAATCTGCGGCTGGCTCTGCGTTGGCTGCCAGGGCGTAATCTGCTTGCCACGCTGCGCCTGCGCCAGCAGATGCGGCTGCGTCACCCGGCCATTATTGATTAAGGTCACCATCGCCTTCACCATCTGAATCGGCGTAGCGATCCAGTAGCCCTGACCGATGCCGACCGAAATGGTATCGCCCTGATACCAGGCTTTTTTATGCACCCGCTGCTTCCATTCGCGGCTCGGCAGCAGGCCGTTGTACTCTTCATGCAGATCGATGCCGGTGGCTTTGCCGTAGCCAAACTCGCTGAGCAGCTGATGAATGCGGTCAATGCCCATCATATAAGCGACCTGATAAAAGAAGGTGTCGGCGGACTCTTCAATCGCTTTGGTGACGTCCAGCATGCCGTGGCCGCTATGCTTCCAGTCGCGGTAGCGCCGATCGGTGCCGGGCAGCGTCCAGGTTGGCGCACCAAAAAAGTGGCTCTGCGGTGTGATCACACCGGTTAACAGCGCCGACATCGCCATATAGGGTTTCACCGTTGAGGCCGGTGGATAAAGGCCCTGGGTCACGCGATTGATCAGCGGCAGGTTTTTATCCGCCAGCAGATGCTGATAATTTTTATAGCTGATGCCTTTCACAAAAGGATTGGGATCGTAGCTCGGGCTGGAGACCATCGCTAATACGCCGCCGTCGCGCGGATCTTCTACCAGCAGCGCGGCCCGCTGCCCGGCCAGCTGGCGTTCAATATACTGTTGCAGATGCAGATCGAGCGTCAGAGTGAGGTTTTTTCCGGCTACTGGCGGCACCTCTTTCAGCACGCGCACCACGCGGCCATGGTTATCCACCTCGACCTCCTGATAGCCCGGCTTGCCGTGCAACAGCGACTCGTAAAAGCCTTCAATACCCTGCTTGCCGATGTTGTGATCGGCAGCGTAGCTTTCCGCGATGCCCGCCGCGCTGAGCCGCTTGTCATCGGCGTCGTTGATTTTTGAGACGTAGCCAACCACGTGTGCCAGCTCGGCGCCATATGGATACTGCCGATCCTGATAGCTCTCCACCGCCACGCCGGTAAAGCGATACTGATTCACCGCGAACCGCGCCACCTGCTCATCGCTGAGCTCGCTTTTCAGGATCACCGGCTTATAGCGGCTGCTCTGTTTCAGGTCATGTTTAAAGGTGTCAATCTCATCCGGCGTCAGGTTAATCAGCGGCGTCAGCGCCTGCAAGGTGGCCGCCATATCGCTGACCTTATAAGGCGTGATCTGGATGTCGTACCAGGTGACGTTTTTCACCAGCGGAATACCGTTGCGATCGTAAATCAGGCCGCGCGTCGGCGCGATGGGGATCATCTTGATGTCGTTTTGATTGGATCGGGTCTGATAGTAGCCATGTTCATCAATCTGCAAACGGTAAAGATTGCAGGCGAGAATGGCAAAGCAGGCGATTACCAGCACCATCGCCACGCAGGCGCGACGGATAAACAGCCGCTCTTCGGCCTCAAAATTACGCAAATTCACAGAAAATTATCACACGCTTTGTCATCGTTAGCTGGCCGATGATAAAGCGTCGCAGGCACACCGCCAGCGATAAGATGCACGATTACGCGCTAAAGTGTGACATTTGTTAAGCGGCGCGTTTAGTCAAGATCCTCACCGACCATCATGCGGTGCCCGTCGGGCGTTACTACGCTGAACTCGCGCATGCCGTGCGGCTTATCCTCTGGCGGCTGCGGCAGAATGGCGCCGTTGCGGGCAAACTCAGCGTAAAGCGCAGCGGCATCGTCAACGTAGAGATAGGCAAAATAGCTGTGATCGCCGGTGGCGGAAGGCAGCATCGCGTCGGGCGAGTGGCCGAGCATAATGCGCACGGCACCGCGCGTTGCCAGCTGCCAGCCAGACGCCTCCGGCCAGGCGAGCGTAAAGCCCAGCACGTCACGGAAATACGCCGCGCTGCGCGACAGATCGGGAACGGCCAGCACAAAAGCACCAGCCAGCAGGGTTGAATCGGTCATCGGGCATGCTCCAGTATTAACGTGAGATAAGGGGATAAATGCTTGCTCCCGGTCGACGTGGCAACCGGCAACTCGCGTGCGGCTGAGCAGCATGACCGCACGCAAGCTGCTGTACAGGCTGCCATTGTCGCCGATGCATCAGCAGAAAGCGTTATCCTTTGGCTGAAAGCGGAATGATAACTACTGCTATTCAACAATCGAATTAATTATCTTTAAAATCAACAAAATAAGCGAGCACCTTTACCAGAAAAGAGTTCAGTTTTGCCCGGTATTGCTGCATACTTCGCCGCATCTGATGCTAAATTGATTAACCATTTTAAGGGTGACGGCATGTTAACTAACGAAATGACCGGCAAACTGAACGAGCAGTTAAACCTCGAATTTTACTCCGCTAATCTCTATCTGCAGATGAGCGCATGGTGTGCCGACAAAGGCCTGGAAGGCGCCGCGGCGTTTCTGAAAGAGCATTCGCGTGAAGAGATGGAACACATGCAGCGCCTGTTCGATTACCTCAGCGACACCGGCGCCATGCCGGTTATCGGCACCCTGAATGCCCCGCCGGTATCGTTTAATTCGCTCGCCGAACTGTTTGAGCAGACCTACGAACATGAAAAATTGGTGACCAGCAAAATCAACGAGCTGGCACACGCGGCGATGATGTCACAGGATTACTCGACCTTTAACTTCCTGCAGTGGTACGTTTCCGAGCAGCACGAAGAAGAGAAGCTGTTCAAAACCGTGCTGGATAAACTGGCGATGGTCGGCTCTTCTGGCAAAGGCTTGTTCCTGATCGACAAAGATCTGGCGCGCATGAACGCCAACAGCCACGGCCCGTCAGCATAACGACCGGTTCATAGCATCGCAAAAGGGCGCCTTTCGGCGCCCTTTTTGTTGCGGCATTTTCGCTACGCCAGCGTGAAACGCCGACTTTCTTCGCCCTGCACACAGAGCGTACGCTGCTCGCCTGGCGGCAGCAGCAGTTCCAGTTCACGCCACGCCGGACGGTAATCGCCCTGCTGCTCAAAATGGATATCGATGCGCTCAGCGTCGCAACGTATTGTCCAGCGCAGCCACAGCGCATGACCGTCGCGCCAGCCGTGGCTTTCACCATCATCCTCAAACAGCATGCCGCAGCTTTCGCCCGCCGATAACGGCCAGATCGCCAGCTGACGCGTGGTATCCGCTATTGAGGCATCACAGCCGTAAGCGTTGCCCAGCGGCAAGGCGGCACCGGCGCGCACCAGCAGCGGCAGACGCTCCAGCGGGGCTTCCAGCGTAATCTGCTGACCACCGGCAAACCACGCGCCGCTGTGCCAGTCATACCAGCCGTGCGGCTGTTCAGGCAGCCAGAGCGTGCGCTGGCGTGCGCCCTGCTCCACTACGCTGGCCACCAGCAGATCGCGTCCCAGCAGAAACTCATCATTCTCCTCAAAGGTGCGCGCATCATGCTCATGATCGAGGAAGGTCGGGCGCAGCATTGGCTCATCTTCGCTGCTCGCCAGCCAGAGCAGCGTATAGAGATAAGGCATCAGCCGGTAGCGCAGCCGAATCGCTTCGCGCACCGCAGGCGTTGCCGCCGGATACATCCACGGCTCGTTGACCGTGGCGTCGTCGTTCCACGAGTGAATGGTAAAACGCGGGTGCATCACGCCATTCTGTACCCAGCGGATAAACAGCTCGGCATCGGGTTTATCGCCGGAAAAGCCACCCACATCGTGACCGACGTTATACAGCCCCGACAGGCTCATGCCGATGCCCATACGCGTGTTGTAACGCAGCGTCTGCCAGTTGGTGCGGTTATCGCCGCTCCAGGTCTGCACATAGCGCTGCATACCGGCGCAGCCGGAGCGCGAGATCAAATAGGGCCGCTTCTCCGGCGCAAAGCGCTGCTGCGCTTCCATCGAGGCGCGCATCATCAGCAACGGCATCACCGGACGGATATGTTTGATGGCGATCTCATCACCAAAGCCGTGGCAGCGCGCCTCGCCGTCCCACACTTCATATTCGTTATTGTCGTTCCAGGTGGCGTCGATGCCCATTTCCAGCAGCTGGCTGGTAACGTTCTCCTGCCACCAGCGCACGGTGGCCGGATTGGTGAAATCGAGATGCGACCCTTCGTCATCCCAGAACACCGAGCGTTCCGGGCTGTCCTGCTCTGAATCGCGGATAAACAGCCCCTGCTCCGCCACCTGCTGATAGCGCGGATGATCCTGCAACAAACAGGGTTTGATATTGGCGGCCAGCTTCAGCCCGGCGTCATGAAAGGCCTGGCTCATCGCCTGCGGCTGCGGCACCTTGCTGTAATTCCAGTTAAAAACGTAGCGCTTGTTGTTGATTGAGGTATACCCCGACGACAGCTGGAACGAATCGCAGGGGATTTGATGCTCGCGGCACAGTTCAATGAACTTCAGCAGCTGCTGCTGCGCATCGGGCGCATCGGTGTAATGCATGGTCGAGCCGCTGTAGCCCAGGCTCCACTTCGGCAGGAACAGCGTGCGGCCGGTCAGACGCACAAACGCCTTGGTGACGTCGAGCACGCGCGGGCCGAGCAGCAACCAGTAGTCGAGATCGCCCGCTTCGGCGCGGTAACGGCGATAGGCGGGATGATAATTATCCAGCTCGTTGCCGAGATCAAACCAGCTGCTGCTCAGGTTGTCATAAAACAGGCCAAAGCTGGCGTTGCCGCGCTGGGTGATGGTGAACGGAATGTGCTTGTAGAGCGGATCGGTGCTGGCGGCGTTGTAGCCCATCGCATCGAGGTTGCGCATCTCAAAACGGCGGCCGCCGCGGTTGAGATCGCCGCTCTTCTCGCCGAGGCCATAAAAGCGCTGATCGGCCTGACGGCGCTGATAGTGCTCAACGCCGTTGCCCTGTGCGTCGAGCAGATAGGCGCCAGTATGCCGATCCTCCGCCAGCGGCTGCCAGTCGCTGCCATCGTGATATTCCCAGGCGAGCCACAGCGGCTGGTGCACGGTAACGCGCAGTCGGCCGCTGGTGAGTAGCAGTCGATCCTGCTGTTGCTCCAGCTGATAGCCGGGCGGCGTAAAGCCCGTCAGCGATTCACGGTCGCGCCCCTGCCACGGCACATCATCTGCGGGTGCAATACTCCAGCTGCGCGGCAGAGCCAGCACGCCCTCGCGTTTAATCAGCACGCGCATCACGCCGTCGCCCAATACGTACAGGCGGAACAGATGACGTCCATCCACCTTCAGTTCGATAAAAGCGTCGGTTTGCTGCGCCAGTTGCCACTGTTTTAAGGTTTTCATTGTGTCTTTCCTGAATCTTTAGCAGAGCGGCGATCGGCAATCCAGATCACCAGAAAAATGGCGCCGATAAGGTCAAAGAACCCCATTGCGATAAACAGTGGGTTGAAGCCCACGGTGTCGGCGGTGACGCCGATAATCAGCGAGAAGATAAAGCTGGCGATCCAGGCGCAGGAGCCGCGCATGCCGTTGACCGTGGCCATCTGGCCGCGATCGAACTTCTCCACCACCAGCGCGCTGAGCATGCAGGAGATGATCTGATGGCCGAAGCCGCCGATGGAGATCAGCGCGATCGCCAGATAAGGGTCTTTCACTTGGGTCATCGCCGCCAGCGACAGCATCAGCACCGCACCGGTCACCGAGCTGGCCACCACCGAGTTGACGCGCGTACAGCCAAACCAGCGGGTATAGAGTTTGGTCAGATAACCGCTGGCGACGCTGCCGAGATCCGCCGCCAAAAACGGCAGCCAGGCGAACATCACGATCTGTTTCAGATCCATGCCGCGTTCGTTGGCGAGATAGAGCGGCACCCAAAAGCTCAGCACCGCCCAGGCGGGCTCGGCGAGAAACGCCGGTAACGCAATGCCGTAAAAGCGTTTGTCTTTGCCGATGATTTTCAGCGCGCGGAAAAACGGCAGCCGCACCGCCGGTGGCTCGTTATCCTGGCTGATAAAGGCGCGTTCTTCGTCGGAGAGGCGCGGATGGGTTTCCGGCGAATGGTAAAGAAAGGCCCACAGCGCCACCCACACCAGGCCAATAGCGCCGGAGAGCAGAAACGCGCCCTGCCAGCCAAAGCTGATGTGCGCCACGTAGATAATCGGCGGGGCCAGCATGGCGCCCAGCGAGAAGCCGACGCCCGCCCAGCCAGCGGCAATCGGCCGCTCTTTTTTCGGGAACCAGTCGCCAATCGCCTTGGCGTTAGCCGGAGTGGCCGCCGCTTCCGATGCGCCCATGAAGAAGCGCAGGATCGCCAGCTGCAGCCAGCTTCCGGCACCGGCATGCAGCAGGCACATCAGCGACCAGAAAATGGCACAGATCAGAAAGCCCATCTTTAAACCGATGACATCAATCAGCCAGCCGCACACCGGCTGAAACAACGTATAAGCGAGCTGAAACGCCGCCACCACCCACGAATATTGCTCGGTGGTCATGTTCAGGCTGGTTTTCAGCTCCGGCGCCAGAATGCCGAGAGAATTACGGGTGATGTAGTTGACGGTAACGCCGAGCAAGAATAGCGCCAGCATCCACCAGCGCAGATTGCGAAAGATCCGCCGACTGGTCACCGCGGCGACCGGTTTAGTATTGCTATCCACGTGCATGTTTCTGCTCCACATGTTGCCCGGCAGCTGCCAGGTCGAAGGGGTTCATCTGTTCCAGGATGAGAGGAAAACGTGACCTGCTGTGAAGCTAATCAAGGCAAAAACGTGGGTACAGCCACTTTTTTGAAAACTTTTACATGGGACACTACAGCGCCAAAAGCCAGCGGGAATGCAGACCGCTATGACGTGGCTTTCTGCATAATGAAAAATTTTTCATGGCGTAATATGCGTGGGATCACAAAATGAAAGGAAAGCTCAATATCAGGGAAATTGCGGCGCAGGCGGGCCTGTCGATTGCCACCGTTTCGCGCGTGCTGGCGGGCAAAGCGAACACCCGTGCCGCCACCCGCGAAAAAGTGCTGGCCATCGCCCGGCAGCACGGCGTCATGGAGAACCTCACCGCTGGCCGCCTGCTGCTGAATAACCTGGTGGTGTTTGCGCCGCCGCGCGCCTTTGATCAGCGTACGGATATCTTCTACTACAAGGTGATTCAGGGCATTCATCAGGCGCTGAACCATCACGATGTGCGCGTGCGCTACTGCGGTATTGATGAGCTGGACAGCGACGCCGCGCTGTTTCTGGAAAAGATGCACCAGCCGGAAACCGACGCGGCGATCATCGTGGGCATTGATGACCGACATATTCATCAGCTGGCGGCCGAACTGAACAAGCCGTGCGTGCTGATTAACTGCCTCGATCAGCGCATGCGGTTGCCCGCCGTGTCGCCCGATCATCAGCTGATCGGCCATTTTTCCGCTAACTATCTGTTTGAGCAGGGACATCGCCAGCTGCTGACCCTGCACTGCCTGCGCCGTTACACCATGGCGCAGCGTCTGGCGGGCGTACGGGACGCCTGGCGTGCCAACAATCTCTACATGGATGAGCGCCGCCATCTCCTGACCGCCGAGGGCTTTGGCAGCGCCGAGGCGGAGCAGCGAGTCAGCGCCTGGCTACAGCGCACGCCAGCCAACAAGCGGCCAACGGCGATCCTCGCCGGTGGCGATTTTATGGCGATGGGCGCCATGAGCGCGCTGCAAAATGCCGGTCTGCGCGTGCCGCAGGATATCTCGGTCATGAGCATGGATGGCTTCAACCTGGCGGCGATTCACGATATCGCCCTGACCTCGGTACACGTGCCGCGCAACGAACTGGGCAGCGAGGCGGTGCGCGTACTGCAACAGCGGCTGCTCAACCCCGACGGCCCGTGCGGCAACCTGCTGCTCGCCGGAAAATTGGTCAACGGCGAAACGGTGCGCCGCCTGCGTCAGCAGGCGCCGGTGCGTCAGGAAGGACTGTACGAATAGCACAGCGCTACAGGTGAAAAATACGCCCGCTGCCATCGGGCAGTTCAACCGTGATGCTCAGTTTGCCGCCCAGCGCCTCAACGTAACGCTTTAGGGTATCCAGCTTGATTTCGTTGCCGCGCTGCTCAATTTGCGCCACCGCGGGCTGGCTGATGCCCATGCCTTCGGCGACATTTTTTTGCGACAGATGCAGCTCTTCACGCAGCTTTTGCAGGCCAGGCTGCAACAGCATCGCCTCGGCCATATCCTGAATCAGCATCTTCCCTTCCGGCATCGCGTTAGTTTCCTTTTTCATCTTTACCCTCAGTGGTCATATCGCTGGCAGCAGGCTTCCGCCCTGTAGCCAGCATTGTTGTTCCAGACTCTCCAGCCGCAGTTCCGACGGCTGCGGTCGACCAAAAAAGTAGCCCTGAAACAGCGTGCAGCCCTCTTCGCGCAGCTTGAGGAACTGTTCGCTGCTTTCCACGCCTTCGGCGGTGATCTGAATATCCAGACTGCGGCTCATGCCGGTGATGGCACGGATAATCGCCAGCGCCTCGCGGCTGTCGCCCATATCGTTGATAAACGATTTGTCGATTTTTATTTTGTCGAAGGGAAACGAGCGCAGATAGCTGAGCGATGAATAGCCGGTGCCAAAATCATCCAGCGCGATCATCACGCCCAGCGCCTTAAGGTTTTGCAGGGTGCGAATGTTACCGAGCGAATCGTCCAGCAGCACCGATTCGGTGATCTCCACCTCCAGCCGATGCGGGCTCAGGCCGGAATCGCGCAGCGCCGCCTCCACCGTTGACACCAGCGAGCTGTTTTTAAACTGCATCGGCGACAGGTTCACCGAAATGGTCTGCTCGCCCGCCCAGCTCACCGCTTCGCGGCACGCCTCATACAGCGCGTAGGCGCCCAGCATATGAATCAGCCCGGTCTCTTCGGCGATGGGAATAAAGTCGTTGGGCATAATCAGCCCTTTAACCGGATGGTGCCAGCGCATCAGCGCTTCATAGCCGAGAATATTGGTATGCTGGGCGTCGGTAATCGGCTGATAATAGAGCTTAAGTTGCTTGTTGGTGATCGCTTCACGCAGGTCGTTTTCGATGATGCGCCGCGTGCGGGCTGCTTCATCCATCGCCAGCGTAAAATGTTCATAGCGGTTGCGGCCATTGCGCTTAGCCTCATACAGCGCCATGTCGGCACAGCGCAGCAGATGTTCCGGTGAACCGATCGCGCTGCTGGCCAGCGCAATGCCGACGCTCAGCCCCACCGTCAGATTATGCCCTTCGATGTTAACCGGTGGCCGAATCGCTTCAATCAGGCGCGATGCCAGCGCGCTCGCCTCATCCAGCTTATCCAGCCCCGGCAGCACAATGGCAAACTCATCGCCGCCGATGCGCGCCAGCGTATCGCTGTCGCGGATCACGCCGCGTAGCCGTTTCGCTACCGATCGCAACAGTTCGTCGCCAATCTGATGGCCCAGCGCATCATTCACATTTTTGAAGTTGTCGAGATCGAGGCACAGCACCGCCAGCAGCTTGTGATGCTGGGCATCGGCGCGCAGCGCCTCGCTGAGTCGCTGACGGAACAGCACGCGGTTCGGCAGGCTGGTGAGATTATCGTGGTGCGCCATATGACGAATGCGTGCGTCGACTTCCCGCTGATCGGTCACGTCTTCGACAATCAGCATGACGTAGTCCTGACGTGCATCCTCGCCTTTGATGGTGGTGGCGCGCGAATGCAGAATGCGTTCACCGGTCGAGGTGGTGAGTAACTGCTCACACTGATGCACGCCTTCGGTACGCAAGGCGATATCCGCTAAATCGTTGAAGTAGTCGCTCAGCTCGGGCGACATACAATCCTGCGGACGACGATGCTGAAACTGCGCTTTGGTGGTGCCGAACAGCTGTTCTGCTTTGTCATTGATCAGCAGAATTTCGCGTGAAACAGCGTCTTCCACAATCACGCAGGAAGGTATATTGCTGATGATGTTATCAAGAAAGTTCGACAGCGATTCCATCTGCGCGCTCTGCGCTTCTGCCAGATCTTTCGCGCGCAGCAGCAGCTGTTCTTGCTCGCGCTTTTCCGTCACGTCGCGGGTGATTTTAGCGTAGCCAATCAGCTTACCGTTATCGTCATGAATGGCGTCGATCACCACATGTGCCCAGAACGCGCTGCCATCTTTACGGTAACGCCAGCCTTCGTCTTCGAAACGGCCAGAGGTGAACGCTATCTGAAGATTGGCCTCCGGCGCTTTCTCCAGGCGCTCCTGCGCACTGTAAAACACGGAAAAATGTTTGTTGAGAATTTCGCTGGCGAGATAGCCTTTTGCCCGCTGCGCACCGGCGTTCCAGTTCACCACCCGGCCCTGTAGATCCAGCATATAAATCGCATAATCGGTGACCCCTTCCACCAGCAGGCGGAATTTGGTCTCCTGTTCGCGCCGTTCGCGCTCCACGCGCTGCTGTTCGGTGCAGTCGCGGGTAATTTTGGCGTAGCCAATCAGCTGGCCGCTCTCGTCACGAATAGCGTCGATGATCACGTGCGCCCAAAAGGTGGTGCCATCTTTGCGGTAGCGCCAGCCCTCATCTTCAAAGCGGCCGGTACGCCACGCGGTTTGTAGATTGCGTTCCGGCAGATAGGTGAGCCGATCCTGCAGGCTGTAAAAAATACCGAAATGCTTGCCGACCACCTCTTCGGCCACATAGCCTTTGGCACGTTGCGCACCGGCATTCCAGTTCACCACCAGGCCATCCTGATCGAGCATGTAGATGGCGTAATCGGTAACCCCTTCCACCAGCAGGCGGAACTTCGCCTCCTGCTCGCGCACTTTGCGCTCCGCTTCCTGCTCCTGCGTGCGGTCACGAGTAACTTTGGCAAAGCCGATCAGCTGGCCACCGTCGTCATGCACGGCGTCGATCACCACATGTGCCCAGAAGGCGCTGCCATCTTTGCGCAGCCGCCAGCCTTCAGTTTCAAAACGCCCGGTTTCGCGGGCGATGCTTAAGCCGCGCTGCGGCACGCCTTTATCGCGATCTTCCTGGGTATAAAATTGCGCAAAATTTTTGCCCACAATCTCCTCGGGCGTATAACCCTTGGCCCGCTGCGCGCCGGCATTCCAGTTGGCCACGGTGCCATCCGGCATGAGCATATAAATGGCGTAATCCACTACGCTTTGCACCAGCAATCGATACAAAATATCGTCGTTGTTGTTCATTCTGATTTGCCTGTCATCGTGCTGTGTGTTGACTCGCCGGAAAAGGTCCAGCGATAACTCGGCCTTGTTGTTCAGCGCGACGCTGAACAGAGGTTGCTGACACATGATTATCACGTCTTACATAGAGAGTTTATCGGCAACGGTAAGGAAATATTCAGCCAACCGGCATCATGCTAGCGCTTTTTTCCCTGTCGCCATGCCAGACACCACGTGGCTTTCAGGACAATTAGCACGCCGCGCCGGTTCTGCTGCGCTGCGGATTAACTGATTATAAAAGCAGGTGGCAACAAAATAGCAATTTGCATTAGAATTGCGCTGGCTGATTAATTTCGACAGCAAATACTATTATAAAATTCCTTTTTAGTCTTTTTTAGAGACAAGTCTCAAATTGGTCTCATCCAGAGGCGGCAATAATGGTCAGGGAAGCACCGGCTTTGTAATTAACGGCTGTGGTAACACCGTCGTTTAACAAAGCAGCAGTCAATTTAGCTCATCGCATTTCTGGGAAAGGCACATGATTAAAACTATTTTTATTGTTGATGACCATCCGATCATATGTACGGGAATTAAAGCGTTTCTACGCGCCAATGGATATGAGATTGCTGGGATTGCTGAGAATGGGCTTTCGGTTATCGCTGACGTCGGGTTGCACCGTCCCGATTTGGTGATTATGGATCTCAACATCCCTGGCAGGGATGGCATTCAGGTTATTGAAATACTTAAAAAAATAAACTCAAGGCAGCGTATTATCGTATTGACCGCGTCGGAAAGTGAATACCATTTACAGCGCTGCCTGCAGCTGAACGTGGAAGGCTTTGTTTATAAAAGCCATGATATCAGCCAGCTACTGGTGGCTATTCGCGCCGTCAACAAAGGCGAACGCTATTATCCGTTGCAGGTCGACCTGGAGAGTGAAGATCGCGACAGCGAAAGCCGCCGTTTAATGAGCCTGTCGCGCCGGGAATTGTCGGTGCTGGTTCGCCTGGCATCTGGACAGTCAAATAAAGAGATTGCTGCACAGCTCTGCCTGAGCAATAAAACCATCAGCACCTATAAGGTAAAAATCCTGAGAAAGCTGGGGATAAAAAGCATTGTAGAAATAAACGAAATGGCGAAAAGAAATAATCTTGTCTGATTGATATTCTGTTTTTTCGTTAACTGGTCAGAGTTCGTACCTTTATTTTTAGGAAACTTTTTAGCTCTTCTCTTAATACGTTCGTGTAATGCAGCCAGGGCGGCGGGCCGTTATTATGTTGTTTATTTCCAAATCAGCGGGATAAATAACGTAAATCGCTGCCCATGGCTGATTATGTCTTGAGCGATCCCGCCTCATACCGGTAGACTTGCCGCCACGTTTCACCTCGCCTGTTTGTGCCCCTATGTTATCGCCCAAATTATTGTGCGGAATGGCCCTGACGCTGTGCCTGAGCGGCTGCGGCACGCTCTCCAGCAATCACATCGATCTCTCTGCGCGAGCAATGCATCTGGCCGTCTGCGGTGCGCCGCTGTGGCAGCAGGTTGACGCCCTTGCGTTGCCGCAACTGCAACAAACGCCGGGCATCAGCATTGCGGTGCTCGACGCACAGGGCGGGCGCCAACTATTCAACTACGGTTATCTGGATAGTTCCAGAAAAGCGCCGGTAACCGGCGATACGCGCTTTGCCATCGGATCGCTGAGCAAAGGTTTTACCGCCGAAGCGACCGCGTGGCTGGTGCAACATCAGCAGCTGAACTGGCAGGATAACCTTGGCACGCTGCTGCCCGATCCCAACGCGCTGAGCGCCGATGCCCAACGTATTACCCTGGAGCAGCTGGCCACCCACAGCGCCGGGCTGCCGCGTCAGATCACCAACAGCGCGATGCTGGCAAGACTGGTCGATTACCTGTTTACCGGCGCGCCCTTTTATCAGGATCTCGATCGCGGCGACTACCGACGCTGGCTGGCTGGCTTTCATCGCCCGCCGCAGCCGCAGGTGGTCTATTCCAATCTTGGCTACGCGCTGCTCGATCGCGCCGTGCTGTTGAAAAGCGGCCAGCCGCCGCAAAGCTGGGTTGAAAAGCAAATTTTGCAACCGCTGGCGATGCGCCACACCGGCTATCAGCCGGACACGTTGCCCGACCGCGCCGACCGTGCCGTTGGTCACGCAGGCGATCAGCCTAAATTTGTGCCACGCGGCCAGCGGGTGCCGGACTGGCTGTTCCACGGCGACATGGTCGGTGCCGCCGCGTTGTGGTCAACCAGCAGCGATCTGCTGCGTTACGCGCAAGCGCACTTGCAGGGTAGCGGCGATGCCACGCTGGATGCGGCGTTTCAGGATGCGATGCGGGTGCGCATTACCGCGCCCCGCCACGACGCTGCGGCGCTGGGCTGGCTGCAAAACACGCTGTTTGGCCAGCAGATTCTTTATCAGTCGGGGTTTATCGGCGGCTTCGCCAGCTATATTGGGCTGGATCGCCGCCACGGTAACGCGGTGGTGGTGTTGCAGAACAGCTTTAACTGGCGCAATGATATTGGTCATCGCCTGCTGCTGCGTCTGGCGGAGCAGCAGGATCATCCCTGTACGACAGCTAGTGTTGCGCCACCGGATGCCAGAAGTGAGTCAGCGCACCTTCGCCGCCGGTCAGCGGATCGCTCTCTGGTAACGGCACGTGACTGATGCGTTCCTGCGAGCGCTCCAGCAGGCTTTTATCATCACGTAGCGTTTCGGGCTCCATCTGATTGGGATAGGCGCCGACGCAGAAAAAATCTTCGCTGGCGGCGACTTGCTTATGGCCGACGCCCGCCGGAATCAACACCGCATCCCCGGCGCGCAGCGTGACCATGCGGCCATTGTCACCGCCAAACAGCACTTCTGCCCATCCCGCGCCTACGCCAAGCAGCTCATGGGTATTCGGATGATAATGGGTATAAGGATGGATCGGATAGCGCCAGCGCGGCGTCCAGTGATGCTGTGCAAAGGTCTTTTCAAACCAGCCTGCGATATCCTCTTCTTCGCCCTCTTCCACCTCATGCAGCCCAACGCGCGGATAGATGATCAGCGGTAGCGGGTTGTTGGGCACGCCGTTATCGACGGTGGCCAGCATCAGATGAAGTGGATTAGCCGATGCACCAGCAGAAAAGGTGCCAGCCGCAAAGGACATAGCGAGCATTAACGACGACGACGCGGGCACAATGGGAGGACACATAAGCCATCTCCAGGCAGTCAGAATGATGAGCTATAATTGTGGCAAATTTTCACAAACTCACAACACCTTCCGTCGCGCTTCCATCACAAAAAATGCTTAACAATGAATCACTAAGTCAAATTCAGGCAAAAAAAAACCGGTGACGATAATCACCGGCTGAACCACGAGGTTCTAAGGCACTGACGGGCTACTGGATTCGTTGCATCGCGGGCTTCACCACCTTCTCGCCCTGATGACCATAAAATTGATACAGCGTTTCGGCGGCCGCTTCGGTTAACACCATGATTTCAATGCGCCGGTTGCGGTCACTTAACGGATTCTGCTGATCGAGCGGCATGCGCGCCGCCATGGCATTCACCTGAATCACGCGGGCCGATTCCAGCCCGCCGCGCTCCAGCATGCGCCGGGCGGCCAGCGCACGGTCGCCGGAGAGATTCCAGTTGTTGTAGGCGGCGTTGTCGCTGTAACGCGCCGCATCGGTATGGCCGGTGATCATGATCTGGTTATCGATGCGGTTAAACACCGGCGCCAGCTCGGTCAGCAGCCGCGCAAAATAGGGCATCAGCACCGCGCTACCGCGGGGAAACATGGTGCGATCGCTGTCGTCCTGAATCAGAATGCGCAGCCCCTGCGGCACTTTCTCCAGCGACAGGTTATTTTGCGCGTTATAGAGCGTGGCGATGTTCAGGATCACCTGGCGCAGCTTTTCCAGCTCGCTGTCGGAGCGCGAGATCACGCTGCTCAAACTTTCCGCCGGGTCCGCCAGCGGCGGCGTCGAGTCGCGGGTTGCGCTGTTGATCGATCCGCCGTCGGCACGTAGCTCCGCCTGGGCGGTCGGCAGGCTGCTGGTGGTCACTTCAGCTTCTGTTGGCACCTCAATCTGCGGGCTGATTGGCACCGAACCCTGATGGCTGCCAAAGGCGAACGGATTAAAATCGGAGTTATCGAAGAACGAGGTATGGTGCATCTGCGCCACGATCTCCCGCCGTTCATCTTCCGACACCGAACTGATGATCCACAGCACCATAAACAGCGCCATCATCGCGAGGGTAAAATCGGCGAAAGCAACTTTCCACGCGCCGCCGTGCGCGCCGTGGTGCGCCTTACGTCCGCTGCGCTTGATAATGGTGGTGTGATGTTGTCTGCCCGCTTTCATTAGGCGTTTTCACTCAGCTGATTGACCCAGCCATCCAGCGTGGCAAAGGTCGGCTTGGATTCCACCGGCAGCATTTTGCGTCCGGCATCCACCGCCAGCAGCGTCGGCTTGCCCGCTACCTGGTTAACCAGCACGGTGCGAATGCACTCCAGCACCGCCATACGCTTTTTCATGCACTGCTCCATGGCGTTGGCCAGCGGATCAAGAAAGCAGTAGCAGAAGAATACGCCGAGGAAGGTGCCGACCAGCGCGGCGGCCACCTTGAGGCCGATCAGCGCAATGGAGCCATCAATCGACTGCATGGTGATAATGATGCCGAGCACCGCCGCACAGATACCAAAACCCGGCATCGCCTCAGCGGTGCGTTGCAGCGAACGTGACGGCACCAACAGCTGATCTTCCATCGCCTGCAGCTCCTGCTCCAGAATTCCTTCCAGCTCATGCTCGTTGATCTTGCCCATCGCCATCAGGCGGAAGTTATCGGAGATGAAGGTAATAAAGCCGCGATCGGCGAGGATCAACGGGTAACGCTGAAACAGCGCGCTGTTCTCCGGCACCTCAATGTGTGCGTCAAGCGCCTTCAGGCCGCCATCCTGCACCAGCTCCAGCAATTCATAGAGCAGCATCAGCAGCTGCTGCTGAAACTCCGCGGTATAAATACTCTTGCCCACCGCCTGACGCATCTGCGCCCACATTTCGGTGAGCACGCTGCGCGGGTTGGCGATGATCATCGCCCCGGCACCGGCGCCCAAAATGATCGCCAGTTCGCCGGGCTGCCAGAACGCCATCAGCAGGCCGCCCGACATCATGTAGCCGCCGACCACGCTGACCAGCACCACGATTAATCCCATCAGTTTTTGCATGATTGTTATCCAAAGAATGTCTTGATCTTGTCGCCAATTTTTTTGTTGATCTGGCAGATGCGCGCCTCGGTCAGCGACAGCACCAGCGCAATCTCTTTCAGGCTCATTTCGTGCTGATAATAGAGGCTGAGAATCAGCCGCTCGCGCTCATCGAGCGATTCCAGCGCCCGTTGCAGCGTGCGCTGAATGCCCACTTCCTCTTCCAGTGAGCGGCCAGTAATGCTCTGCCCCAGCCCATCACCGGCCAGCAGATCGTCAAAGCTCTCCATTACGCTGGCGCTCTCCAGCAGCAGATATTGCTGATACGCTTCGCTGGTGAGATTCAGATGCAGGCGCACCTCATCTTCGCTCGGCTGATGCCCCAGCCGACGCGTCAGCTCCCGCAGCGCATCGTTGATTTTGTGGGTCTGCTGGCGCAGGCGACGTGGCCGCCAGTCGTGCAGGCGCAGCTGATCCAGCACCGCGCCGCGTACCCGTTGCAGCGCATAGCTGGCGAACTGTTCGTCCGGGCGACCATAACGGCGCAGCGATTCCAGCAGGCCCATCAGCGCGATCTGCTCCAGATCGTCGCGATCCATTACGCTGTCGACCTGGGAAGAGAGCTGGCGCGTCACGCGTTTCACCAGCGGCAGCCACTGCTGCACATAGTGGCTCTCTTCGGCGGGCGTCAGCGCCACCGCCTCATTGAAAACCCGCATTGACTCGCTCACTGGAACACCATCTTGGCAATCATCACGTCCTGAAACGGCAGCTTTGGACCAAAGGCGCCTTCAAAGCGCGTCATCATCTGCATGCGCATCTCTTCCACCGACATCGCGCGGGCGGCGCTGTACTCCATGCCGGAGAACATCTCCACCACCACAAACTTGATGCGTGGCATGCTGTGTTCGGTGCGCATCGTCTCATCATCGTTGTTGGTGACAAACGCCAGATCCAGCATCAGATAGCGCTCTTTGCTGGCGTTGCCTTTCAGAGTGATCAGCAGATTTTTCTGCTCAACGTAGCTGACCTGCACCTCTTTCTCTTTTTTCTTAAACAAGGAGAAAGCGGGTTTTTCTTCTGTGTCGCTGGAGGATTTAAAGTATCGAGTGCCTGCTACCACCAGCGCGGCGGTGAGCAGCGACGCAATCACCACCAACACAAGGCTGAGCATAAAAGTTTTCATTTTCATTGATTTATACCATCTTCAGAATGGAGCTATCGCTGCGACGTGAATCGTCGTGGCGCTCGTCTGCCTGCAACACGCGGGTTGGCGTGGCGGGCGGCTGCTGAGGGTGACGCGATGGCGGGCGTTGATCGCCGCTCTGTTGCGACACCTGCACGTTCACCGGAACGTGATTCTGTTCGCTGAGGCTGGTACGCAGCTCATGGCTGGTCTGCTGCAGCGCACGCAGAACGTCGGGCTGTGACGCCTGGATATGAACCTGGAGCTTGCCGCCTTCAAAGTGCAGCGAGAGATCAAGCTTGCCCATGTTCGGTGGATCGAGACGAATGGTGGCCTTCTGCGTGCGCTGATCGATCTGCATTTGTAGCCGTTCGCCCAATGCTTCACGCAGCGCGTCCGCCTGCTTTTCCGGCAGCGCTGGCAGAGCGATCGTCGGTGCGCTGCTCGTCTGCAGCTCACGCAGCGTGGCCTGCGCCAGCGTCGACGGCATCAGCAGCGTTGACGCGTCACTGCTTTCCACGCGCAGCGCCTCGCCGACCTGCTGGCTCAACGCCAGCGCCTGCGGGTGATGGCGCAGCGTTAGCGGCGGTGCAACCGGTGCTGAGAGCAGCGGATCCGTTGAGGCCGTGGCGGGCTGCGCCGGCATGTTGATTGTTGTAGCCGCCGCCGTCGGCGTCGTCAGGCGCGCCGACGGCGCGCTGGTCAAAAACGACATGCCGACCGGGCGCGGCAACGACGGAGCTGCCGGTGTCAGCGGCTGTGCGGCTGGTGCCAGCGGTAAGCGCGGGGGAATCGTCCGCGCGTTGTGGTTGGCCAGCGGGGTGGCCAGCATTGTCGTCTGCCCGACACCGCTCTCTGCCAACGGGCTGAGCGAAGCGGGCGGTGGCGCCATCATCGATACGCCACCAGGCGTGCTGCCGTTAACCACGGATGCTGTCAACACGGGCGTTGCCGCCGTCGGCAACGGCGCGGGAGCCGGTGCGACCAGCAGGCTATCCATCAGCAGCGCCAGCAGCGCGGCAGGATCGCTTGACGTTTCCGCAGGCGCATCCGGCTGTGGCTGTGCCGACACCGACGGCGTGCCGACGGCAGGCTGCAGCAGCAGCGCATCCAGCGCGCCAGCGGGCCCGTTGTTCGCTACGGCGACGGTCGCGGGCGTTGGCGTTGGCGCATGCAATAAAGGGTTAATCGGCAGCATGATTTACTCCTGCTCGCTGGCAAACAGGCTGTAAGCCTGCCTGCCAGCGCGCTGGTGCTGATGATTTTCCAGACGGATGCGCAGCGCTTCCACGCGCTGTTGGCAGCGGCGCAGTACGCTGGCGTGCTGCTTACGCAGCAACGCCAGCCTTTGCAGATCGCCGTCACTCAGGCTCGCTTCACGCAACTCGCTGAGCAGCAACGCAATCTGGCTGTCCAGCTCGCGTACCTTCAGCCAGTTATCCTGCGCAGCGGCCTGCTCCAGCGCATTGGCCAGACGAATCATCTGCATCATGCCTGCATTCCTTCCCAGCCTTCGCGGATGTTACCGAGGATCGCTTCCACTTCGGCGATCTGCTCAATCGACATGCTGTTGCTGGCGTCATACAGGCGATACACGCAGTAGTCGTATAACCCGGCCAGCTGCAGCGCCAGTTCGCCGCCGCGCTCGTAGTCCAGCGCGCTGGTCAGCGCGTTGAGAATATCGATGCACTTCGAAATGCTGGTCGCCTTGCGCTCATAGCGCAGGCTGCTGATGTGCCCTTTCGCGCGCACCAGCTCATCCATCAGACCGTTGAACAGCATGATGACCAACTGATGCGGCGTGGCCGCCGCCGTGCGGATCGCCAGATCCGCCTCGCCATAACCGCTAAATTCCTGTCTGTTGCCGTACATAATTGCTTCCTGATTGACTAGAAGAACTGCGCCATGGTGTTTTCCATCTGCGTCATCGCTGCCTGAGTGCGGGTGAACTCTTTCAGGTAGCGTGCGTAGCTGGCGTCGTAGCGCAGCTGAATCTGCTCGGTTTTGGTGGTGATCTCTTCATTTTTGCGATCCAGCGACGACTGGCGGGATTTGATCGAACCGGTGGTGCTGTTAAGAAAGCTGTCGAGGGTCTTGTCCATCTTTTTGACCAGCCCGTCGTTGCCGCTGAACAGGCCATCCAGCGCCGCCGGGTTATCACGCACCATCTCGTTGAATGTCTCGCTGTCGAGTTCCAGCTTGCCTTTGCGGTCGGCGCTGATGCCAAAGTCGCTCAGCGTTTTACCGTTGAAGTTTTGGCGCAGCATCTCGTTCAGCTGCTGTTCGAGGTTATAGACCGCCGAATCACCGGCCATCGCGCCACGGCCTTCCTTCTCGCCGCCGCTTTTGGTCAGCTCATCCAGCTGCGTGCGCAGCGCGTTGTAGCCTTCGACGAACTTTTGCATCTGCTCTTTGGTGCCGGTCTGGTCATTTTCCACGCTGATAATCAGCGGGCGCGCCGGGTCGGTTTTCTGGATCACATTGATCTCCACGCCGGGGATCAGATCCTTAAAGGTGTTGGTGCTGCTGGTGACCTCCATGCTGCCGATACGGATCACCGCATCACGCGCCTCGGCGATGGTTTCAATCTGGTCAGCCTGCAAAAACGACGCCGTGCCGCTGATGGTGAAATCGCTGGCTTCGCCGGTTTTTTCGCTGCCCATCATCATTTTGGTTTCGCCGTTGATCTTCATCAGCGAAGCGGTCACGCCAGGGTTGTCTTCGTGCTTGTTGATGGCATCGCGCAGTTCCGCCATGGTGCTGACGTTGTCCATGTCGATTTCCAGCTTTTTGTCGCCCATCTCAATGGTCATCGTGCCGGTGGCGGCGGCCACGCCTTCGTTGGTCATGCTGCTGAAGGCGATCTGTTTGGACGCCGCGGTATCCTTAACCTCAATTTCATACAGCCCTTTACTGGCGCTGGCGCTAGCCGACAGACGGACAAAACCTTCGAGGTTGGCCGTGGCGCTGTTCTTCACCAGACCGCCACCGCTGCTGCTGCCGAAGCCTTTGAGCAGCGTCTGAAAGTCACTCAGCGCGGTCTTCAGTGAAGTCAAGGCGCTCTGTTCCGTCTTGATGCTTGCCTGCTGGCGCTGCAGACGTTCCTGCATGCTGGCCACGGCATTCTGTGCCAGCATTTCAGCCCACTGTGCCGGTTCCATACTTAAATTCATTGTTCACTCCTTACTGGCGCGTAGCCGGTTATGTCCTGATATAGCAAAGTGCGTGCCACTTTTAATAAACTTTAATTATCAATAATTTATATAAACTCAGGGCGGAAGTGCGCTTTCCTGCGCGGCGGAAATCAGTGGCACAACGGAAATAAAAACACCGCCCGAAAGCGGTGTATGAAATCAATAAAAAAGCCTTAGCCCAGCATGCCCAGCACCATGCTGCCCATCTGGTTGGCCTGCTTCAGCATCGCCTGGCTGCTCTGCGTCAGCATGTTCTGGCGGCTCATCTGCGACGCCTCGGCGGCAAAGTCGGCGTCCTGAATCGCCCCGAGGTTCAGTTGCGTGTTATCACGCATGTTGGCGAGGTTGGCCGCGGTGTGGCCGAGGCGGTTGATGTTGGCGCCCAGCGCAGAACGGATGCCGCCAACTTTATCCAGTGCACCCGTAATACTGGTCAGCATGGCGTTGGCACTGGCTGCATTGGTACTGATGGCGCTGGCGCTGGTGAGTCCGCTCAGCGCCATGACGACGCTGCCCAACTCGGAAGAGAGATTGACCTTCAGGGTTTCACTGCTGGAGGCGCCGATCTGGAACTGCATCTCTTTACCCAGCTTGCCCTCGACAGTGCCGGTGACTGCACCACTGACTGCGCTCAGCAGCTTCTCGCTGCCGTAAGAGGTGTTGGACATGATGTTGTTCAGCTCGGCGTTCAGCGTATCAAACTCGCCCTGCAGCGACTTACGGTCATCGGCGTTGTTGGTGTCATCCGCCGCCTGGGTCGCCAGGTCTTTCATGCGGAACAGGATGTTGTTCACCTCGTCAAACGCGCCCTCCGCGGTCTGCATCATGGCGGTGGCTTTGTTGATGTTGTTCATCGCCACGCCCATGCCGTTGGTCTGGCCCTGAAGGCGGGTGGCAATCTGCAGGCCCGCCGCGTCGTCCGCCGCCGAGTTGATGCGCTTGCCGGTGCCCAGACGCTCCATCGCCACGTTCAGCGCGCCGGTGGCACGGTTCATGGAGTTGGTGGAAGACATCGCCGCTGAGTTGGTAAAAATAGATAACATGATGGTGTTCTCCAGAAAGGCACCGGAACATTCCGTTGCTCGTACACTGAGAAAACGGCATTCATGCGCCGAAATTAAGCGGCGAGAGAAGAGTTTTACGCAGTAAATAAAGAATTAAAAAAGGGACGAAAACCGCCAAAGCGACCGGCGAACGGCCACACTTAAGCCGGTCTCAGAGCAGCTGAAAAAGCGCAGCGGGCGGAAACAAAAACACCGCCCGCAGGCGGTGTGTGACAACAGTGAGAACGGTCTTAGCCCAGCATGCCCAGCACCATGCTGCCCATCTGGTTGGCCTGCTTCAGCATCGCCTGGCTGCTCTGCGTCAGCATGTTCTGGCGGCTCATCTGCGACGCCTCGGCGGCAAAGTCGGCGTCCTGAATCGCGCCGAGGTTCAGCTGCGTGTTGTCGCGCATGTTGGCGAGGTTGGCCGCGGTGTGGCCGAGGCGGTTGATGTTGGCGCCCAGCGCAGAGCGGATGCCGCCGACTTTATCCAGCGCGCCAGTGATTTTTTCCAGCATGCCATTGGCAGCGGCCGCGCCGCCTGCACTGAGGCTGATAGCGCTGACGCCTGACAGACCATCCAGCGCCAACGCCACGCCAGCCAGCTCGGCTCCCAGATTGACACTCAGCGTTTCTTTTTGTGAAGCGCCGATCTGGAACTGCATCTCTTTGCCCAGCTTACCGTCGCTGATAGCAACGCTGCTCACGTCCTGCAGCAGCTTCTCGCTGCCGTAGGAGGTGTTGGACATGATGTTTTTCAGCTCGTTGTGCAGCGCGGTGAACTCGCCCTGCAGCGAATTACGGTCATCAGTGTTGTTGGTGTCATCCGCCGCCTGGGTCGCCAGGTCTTTCATGCGGAACAGGATGTTGTTCACCTCGTCAAACGCGCCTTCCGCGGTCTGCATCATGGCGGTGGCTTTGTTGATGTTGTTCATCGCCACGCCCATGCCGTTGGTCTGGCCCTGAAGGCGGGTGGCAATCTGCAGGCCCGCCGCGTCGTCCGCCGCCGAGTTGATGCGCTTGCCGGTGCCCAGACGCTCCATCGCCACGTTCAGCGCGCCGGTGGCACGGTTCATGGAGTTGGTGGAAGACATCGCCGCTGAGTTGGTAAAAATAGATAACATAATGGTGTTCTCCAGAAAGGCACCGGAACATTCCGTTGCTCGTACACTGAGAAAACGGCACTAATGCGCCTGAATTAAGCCGCCGTTACAAAGTTTTACGCACTAAATAAAGAATTAAAAAAGGGACGAAAACCGCCAAAGCGACCGGCGAACGGCCACACTTAAGCCGGTCTCAGAGCAGTTGAAAAAAGCGCAGCGGGCGGAAACAAAAACACCGCCCGCAGGCGGTGTGTGACAACAGTGAGAACGGCCTTAGCCCAGCATGCCCAGCACCATGCTGCCCATCTGGTTGGCCTGCTTCAGCATTGCCTGGCTGCTCTGCGTCAGCATGTTCTGGCGGCTCATCTGCGACGCCTCGGCGGCAAAGTCGGCGTCCTGAATCGCCCCGAGGTTCAGTTGCGTGTTATCACGCATGTTGGCGAGGTTGGCCGCGGTGTGGCCGAGGCGGTTGATGTTGGCGCCCAGCGCAGAACGGATGCCGCCAACTTTATCCAGTGCACCCGTAATACTGGTCAGCATGGCGTTGGCACTGGCTGCATTGGTACTGATGGCGCTGGCGCTGGTGAGTCCGCTCAGCGCCATGACGACGCTGCCCAACTCGGAAGAGAGATTGACCTTCAGGGTTTCACTGCTGGAGGCGCCGATCTGGAACTGCATCTCTTTACCCAGCTTGCCCTCGACAGTGCCGGTGACTGCACCACTGACTGCGCTCAGCAGCTTCTCGCTGCCGTAAGAGGTGTTGGACATGATGTTGTTCAGCTCGGCGTTCAGCGTATCAAACTCGCCCTGCAGCGACTTACGGTCATCGGCGTTGTTGGTGTCATCCGCCGCCTGGGTCGCCAGGTCTTTCATGCGGAACAGGATGTTGTTCACCTCGTCAAACGCGCCCTCCGCGGTCTGCATCATGGCGGTGGCTTTGTTGATGTTGTTCATCGCCACGCCCATGCCGTTGGTCTGGCCCTGAAGGCGGGTGGCAATCTGCAGGCCCGCCGCGTCGTCCGCCGCCGAGTTGATGCGCTTGCCGGTGCCCAGACGCTCCATCGCCACGTTCAGCGCGCCGGTGGCACGGTTCATGGAGTTGGTGGAAGACATCGCCGCTGAGTTGGTAAAAATAGATAACATGATGGTGTTCTCCAGAAAGGCACCGGAACATTCCGTTGCTCGTACACTGAGAAAACGGCATTCATGCGCCGAAATTAAGCGGCGAGAGAAGAGTTTTACGCAGTAAATAAAGAATTAAAAAAGGGACGAAAACCGCCAAAGCGACCGGCGAACGGCCACACTTAAGCCGGTCTCAGAGCAGCTGAAAAAGCGCAGCGGGCGGAAACAAAAACACCGCCCGCAGGCGGTGTGTGACAACAGTGAGAACGGTCTTAGCCCAGCATGCCCAGCACCATGCTGCCCATCTGGTTGGCCTGCTTCAGCATCGCCTGGCTGCTCTGCGTCAGCATGTTCTGGCGGCTCATCTGCGACGCCTCGGCGGCAAAGTCGGCGTCCTGAATCGCGCCGAGGTTCAGCTGCGTGTTGTCGCGCATGTTGGCGAGGTTGGCCGCGGTGTGGCCGAGGCGGTTGATGTTGGCGCCCAGCGCAGAACGGATGCCGCCGACGGTGTCCAGGGCAGTAGAGACTTTGTCCAGCATCTCATTGGCGTCAGCCGCGCTATCGCTGATGGCACTAGGATCTGCGATCTCGGTCAGCGCAGTCACGACGGCGCCTAATTCGGTCCCCAGGTTGACCTTCAGGGTTTCTTTGCTGGAGGCGCCAATCTGGAACTGCATATCCTGACCCAGCTTGCCGTAGCCACCGATGCCACTGGCGTTAAGCAGCAGCTTCTCACTGCCGTAGGAGGTGTTGTTCATGATGTTGTTCAGCTCGGCATTCAGCGCGGTGAACTCGCCCTGCAGCGACTTACGATCATCGCCGTTGTTGGTGTCATCCGCCGCCTGGGTTGCCAGGTCTTTCATGCGGAACAGGATGTTGTTCACCTCGTCAAACGCGCCTTCCGCGGTCTGCATCATGGCGGTGGCTTTGTTGATGTTGTTCATCGCCACGCCCATGCCGTTGGTCTGGCCCTGAAGGCGGGTGGCAATCTGCAGGCCCGCCGCGTCGTCCGCCGCCGAGTTGATGCGCTTGCCGGTGCCCAGACGCTCCATCGCCACGTTCAGCGCGCCGGTGGCACGGTTCATGGAGTTGGTGGAAGACATCGCCGCTGAGTTGGTAAAAATAGATAACATAATGGTGTTCTCCAAAAGGCGCCGGAACATTCCGTTGCTCGTACCTTCAGAAAACGTCACTAATGCGCCTGAATTAAGCCGCGGCTACAAAATTTTTACACGGCGAGTAATCTGATGAACGTTATTAAACCGCACATAAGAGAAAAATAATTGTTTTAAGGCGGGGAAATAAATAACACCCGAAGTGGAATGGAATAAGAATAAACAGCAATTAATTTGAGATAAATAGAGAAATAAAAAGCAGATATAACATCAATGCGTCATCTAAACACACATACATATAAAGCAAAACAAGACCTGTCTCAAAAATTAATTATTATTGATTCAGTCACTTAACTTCAAAAAAAGTCACAGTCATTAATAAATAAACGTTGCCTGCTAAGACAATTCTGGTGAAAATACATTCATCCGGCAGAGGTGGCTAAATTAATAAACTGGTTTTTACGATGAATTGTAAAATATTCGTTACCTGTTGCCTAAGACTTTCCTGATATTTAATACAGATTACGTGCGGAAGAGTAATTTACTATGCCTACAAACTGTATCGTTCATGACTGGCAGCTCGACGCTGCTTCAGGTGCTTTAGTACATAAAGACAATGGTGAAATGCGCCGCTTAGGCGAATACCAGTTCAAGCTGCTGCTGGTGCTGATCAAACACGCCGGCCAAACCCTGACCCGCGACGAATTAAATGTGCTGGTATGGGAGCGTCGGGTCATTGGCAATAACAGCCTGCCCAACGCCATTCATGCCCTGCGCTGTGCGCTGGAGGATGATGGCAAACAGCAGCGCATCATTAAAACCATTCCGCGCAAAGGCTACACGCTGGAGCCAGAATTTTGCCAGTTCAACGCCCGTCCGCCGCAGCCGGTGACGATGACCGAAGAACAGACTATCGCTGAAGCGCCGCTGCCGATCGATGAGCTGATGCCGGTAAATGACGCGCCGATGATTGACGGGCCGGTTATGCGTCCGGAAGCCGTGACGCTGGCGCCGGTAACACCGCGCTGGAAATACGCCTTCCTGGCGCAGCTGGCGATAACCCTGCTGCTGGCGGTTTTATGGTGGTGGTCACCGCACAACGCGCCGCAGATCGTGCAGGAAGAGAGCGGCGTCTATCAGCAAATTCGTCTGCTGCGCCTGCCCGGCGCCGATGACACCAACGCCATGCCGCAGACCCATCTCAACAAGTTACTCGGTGCCACGCTGCATCAGCTTGATAATGTGTTGGCGGCACGAAAGATTAAAATGGACGTCTGGTTTAACGCCTCGGCCACCTCGCTGAAATATACCTTCGTATTACGCAATGCCTGCGAAAGTCGGGAAATGGCGATGAATATATTTCACTGGGGAACCCATACCGAACGTTTGAATAACATCTTACTGAGCGAAACGGAGCGTAAGCTGAATGAAATGGCAACATGCGTCAATTAGTTTAACCGGGCTGACCGCCGCGATTATCGTCGCTTTTATTCTCTGGCCAAAGATGACGCGCCAGCCCGATAATCTGTTTACCCCGGAATTGATTAATCAGAATGTGCAGCTCGGTTTTTACGATATGCTGTCGAAAAAACAGGAGATTTACGATCCGACATATCAGCTGCAGGGTAAAACGGTGCTGCTGACCTTAACCAGCCCGCAAAATAGCGAGCTGCTGGCGAAAATTAGCATGCAGCCGCGCGCCCATACCGCTGCCGGACTGTTATATCACTATGAGCCGCTGTTATTACAGCTGCCGGGTCAGGCGCAAATGCTACAGGGCATGCTGAACTATTTTACCCATCATGGCATCGCGTTTAATCGCGTTGCCTTTGAACAGAACCAGATTATCGTTTCCCCCTCCGGCATGATCCTCAGCGGGTCGCGTTAACTTAATACGTTTCTGACTCTGGGCGGCGGCACGTTTGCCTGCGCGCCCAGCGCCTGCGCGACATCCTGAAAACTCCCTTGCTGTAACCGTTCCGCCAGCTGCTGCGCAGAGGCCAGCGCCGATCCGCTGTTGGCAAAGGTCGCCATACTGTCGATGCGCTGCGCCACCGCGCCACGACAGCGTTGCAATTCGCGACGCTGCTGGGTCAGGGTATTCAACGCCTCTTCCAGCGCGGGCAGCAGCCGCTCCGGCCGGGCGGGCTTGTCGATCAGCGCGGCGATCTCCTGCTCCAGCGCCGGTTCCGCCTGCAAGCGCAGCGGCACAAACTGGCCCTGCGGATAGCGCGTGCCGCCGCCCTGCACGCTCAAATGCTGACTGACGCGCGACCACTGCTGTTCATCTACTTCAAAGCCCGGCTGGCGCTGTGCGTTAAGCCGACCATGAATTCCCCACTTGCCCAGTGCCTGATTGATCGCCAGCAGCGTCTCCTGCGGCGACCCGTTGGCAGGCAGCGCAGCAGCGCTGATTTCACGTTTATCCCCCGCCAGCGAAAAGGTCAGCAGCTCCGCCGCCGCCGGTTGCAACAGCGCCTCACCGTCACGCAGGTTAAACGTCACCTGCGATTTTCCCGCCAGTGAAACCTGTAGCTGACGGTTGACGGTGCCACCCGACAGCGCCGGGCGATCGGCCAGCAGCTGCTGTAGCTGCTCTGCCTTGCGCGTCACTTCTGTTGCGCCGCTGCGCCGGGTAATGCTGTGGCTCAGCGCCAGCACCTGCTGCTCGGTGGCCTGCAAATAGCTTTCAGCCTGCTGCACGCTGGTGAGCTGCTGATTGAGTCTGACGTTGTAGCGCAGCGGCTGCGACGAAATCAGCGGCGCTTCAGGAAAAGCGGCGGTGCTGCGTGCCGGACGATCCTGCGCCGCCGCCTGCTTTTGCAGCTTGCTGCTGCTCAGGCTGGCGGCGGTGGAGAGCCGTAGCGTGCTGGATTCAATCTGCATAGCGGGCTTATCCTAACGTGAACAGCGACAGGGAGGAGATCTGCGAATACATCTTGTAGGACGCCTGCGTCACCTGGGTATATTGCGTCAGCTTCAGCACGACCTCTGGCATATCCATCGCCTGCAGATCGTTAACGATCTCATCGTTGATAAATTTATTATCGATGTGCGCCTCTTTTAGCAGCGACAGGTTATTCTGCCGTCCGCCAAGGTCGGTAAACAGCGCCGCTGTGCGATCTGAGCTGGTCTGCACGCTGGCCAGCGCGGCGCTAATATCGTCGAGATAATCAGCCGGATTATTCGCCGGATCGGCCATTTTCGTCGCCAGATCCTGTAGCGTGTTCAGCGTCGCCAGATCGTTGCCAAACACCGCGGTAAGATCGGTATTGGATCGCATCTCGACGCCGTTGCCCACCACCGTATTAATGCCGTCGCGGTTGCCCTGGTAAACCCATTTGCCACTGGCATCCTGCACCACCGGCACCTGGTTGGTGAGAGTGCCGGCAAACATATAACGGCCGCTCTCATCGCGGCTGTTGAGCTGGCTGACCATGGTGCCCATCATCGCGTTGATTTCGGTGGCATAGCCGCCCATATCTTCCGGGCTGAGCGTGCTGTTATTCGCTTCACGCAGCTTATCCATCAGCGTCAGCAGCTGGTTGCTGATGCCTTCCACCTGCACTTCCTGCTGTGACAGGCTGGAAGAGAGCCGATCGATATTGGTTTGATACTGTTTGGTTGCCGCCAGATCGCGGTTGAGCTGCGCCAGACGCGTGCTGGCCAGCGGATCGTCAGAAGGATTCACCACCCGCTTCTGCTGGGTAAACTGATCCATCAGCTTGTTGAGCTGCACGTTGTTGCGGTTAAGGCTGCTGAGCAGTGAAGAGGTAAAGTTAATCGTCGGTGCGCGCATGGTAACTCCCGTTAAAACAGCGCCAGCAGATCGCTGAAGATCTGATCGCCGGTAGCAATGACTTTCATATTGGCCTGATAAGCCTGCGTGTAGCTGGTGAGGTTGACGTACTCTTCGTCATAATCCACCGCGCTGTAGCTGTCGCGCTGGGTAATCGTCTCCTGCAATAACGAGGTTGCGGCGCTGAGTTCGGTCTGATTCTGGCGGCTCTGAATGCCGATGGTGCTGATCAGTGACGCGCTGGCGTTATCCAGGCTGGAGTTGCCGACGCCCGGAATGGCATAGGTTTCGGTTTTGATTTTGATCAGCGCCAGCAGGTTTTCGTTGTTGCCCTGCGCCAGTGGATCGCTGGAAAAGGCCAGCTCGTCCCAGGCGATATCACCCACCTGCAACATGCCGTCCGGATTGCTGAGGTCAAAAACAAACAGCGGCTTGCCAGCATCGCCGTTGAGGTCAAAGCCTTTCGCCAGCTGATCATTGAAGGCGGTTGCCAGCGCTTCGGCCATGCCGTTCACCGACGCCTCGGTTGCGGCCAGCGTATTGATTTCATAATCGTGCAGCGCGCCAAGCTGGCCGCCGCTGGCGAGATCGGCGTTAAACGCCGTGCCGCCAAAGCTGATGCTCATATTCAGCTCGCCGCTGGCGTCGGGCACAATACTGATCGTGCCGACATCTTTACCGCTGACCAGTGGCTGACCTGATGGCAGCGTAATCTGGTATTCCCCTTTGTCGTTCTGGTTGATACGAATATCGACCTTTTCGCTCAGGCTTTTCACCAGTTCGTCACGCTGATCGCGCAGCACGCTGGTGTCGCCACCGGCGGCTTCGGTTTCAGAAATCTTCTGGTTATATTGCGCGATATTGCCGGTCAGGCTGTTGATATTGCCCGCGATATCCTGCTGCTGCTGCTGAATATCGCTGCGCTGCCGCTGCATAAATTTTTGTAGGTTGTTAAAACGCATCGCCAGCGACTTCGCTTCGGTGAGCAGATCCTGGCGCATCGCCTGGTTTTCCGGCTTCTCGGTGGCGCCGCTCAGCGCTTTAAACAGGTTATCCAGACCGTCGCCGAGTCCGGTGGCGTCGCTGCCAATCATCTTCTCCAGCGCACCAAGATAGCTCTGCCCCTGGGCGTAATAACTCTGCTCGGTGGTGCCGCGCCATACCTGCTCGGTGCGGAACTGATCGGCCATGCGCCGAATGCCGTCCACCGCCACGCCGCTGCCGCTGAACAGCCGCTGGTTGCCCATGGGGCCAATGCTTGACTGTTCGGCACGCTGGCGGCTGTAGCCGGGCGTGTTGACGTTCGCAATGTTCATCGCCGTGGCGTTCATGCCGATGCGCGCGGCCTGAATGCCGCTGTTACCAATCGTAAATAAGCTCATAGTCCCTGTCCTGTTTCCTGCTGCCGTTGTGCTGCTACAGCGACAAGATTTGTCCCAATATTAAGCGGATGGCTTGCCGCGCGGTGCCAACTGTTTCACCAGCAGATCGGCGATGCCGGTGCTGCGCTGGCTTGCCAGCTCCTGCGCCAGCGCGTCGTCATAAAAGTCACGCAGCGTGCGCGATTTGCGGCTGCTGAACATGCCGCTATCGCTGCTCATGGTGTCGACGCTTTTGCGCATTTCGCTGAGCAGCGTGCGCAGAAACATCGCCTCGAACTGCTCCGCCGCCTGTTCCAGCGTCTGCGGTTTAGCCTTGCCGGTGACATCACCCGCGACGGCGGTAAAACGAGGTTGCAGGTTATCGATCATCGTTGTGCTCCTTACATGACAACCAGTTCAGCATCGAGCGCGCCCGCTTCGTGCAGCGCCTGTAAAATCGCCATCACGTCATCCGGCGCCGCGCCCAGGCTGTTGAGAGCATTAACAATGCTGCGCAGGCTGCTGCCCGCGGGCATCATCACCAGCTGACCGTTGCCACGGTTCACCTCCACATCGCTCTGCGGCGTCACCGCCGTGCGGCCGTTGCTCAACGGCCCCGGCTGGCTGACGTTGGGGTTTTCGCGAATGGTTACGGTGAGGTTGCCGTGCGCCACCGCGGCGGCGCGCACCACGATGCCATCGCCCATTACCACCGTGCCGGTGCGGGCGTTAAACACCACACGCGGCGGCTGCTTACCGGCGTTGATCTGCACCTCTTCCAGCATCGACATAAAGGCCACACGCTGGCTCGCTTCCTGCGGTGCACGCACCACCACGTTGGTCGCGCTTTGGGCGCTGGCAACGCCGCCGCCGAAGCGCGCATTCAGCGCCACGGCGATGTTGTTGGCGGTTTTAAAGCTGGGCCGCTTCAGGTTAAGCACCACGTCGCTGTTCTGTTGAAAATCGCTGGGAATTTCACGCTCGACGCTGGCGCCGTTCGGCACCAGGCCGACGGTCGGCGTATTGATGGTGATGCTGGATCTGCTGTCACCTTCCGCTTTGATGCCGCCCACCACCACGTTGCCCTGCGCCAGCGCGTAAACTTCGCCGTCGGCGCCACGCAGCTGGGTCAGCAACAAGGTGCCGCCACGCAGGCTTTTCGCGTCGCCAATCGAGGAGACGGTGACGTTAATGGTCTGGCCACGCGCGTACATCGGCGGCAGCGTGGCGCTGAGCGCCACCGCGGCAACGTTCTTCACCTTGGGATCGATCTTCGCCGGAAGCTGCACGCCAAACTGGCGCAGCATGTTGCTCAGTGACTGGTTGGTAAATTTCACCTGGTTGCGATCGCCGGTGCCATCGAGGCCGACCACCAGGCTGTAACCCACCAGCTGATTGCCGCGTACGCCCTGCACATCCACCAGCTGACCCAGCGGCTGCGCCTTCGCCTGCCCGGCGGAAAACAGCGTTGCCGCCATCAGCAGCGGCAAAATATAACGAACAAACATAATCAGTACCTTTAGATCGGGAACAGCGGATGGTTAAAGAAGCGCGTCAGCCAGCCCGCAGAGTTGGCGTCGCTGAGCGCACCGCGTCCGGCGTAGGAGATGCGCGCGTTGGCGATGCGCTGCGATGACACGCTGTTGTCGCGTTCGATATCTTCAGCGCGCACCAGCCCGCTGACGCGCATGTACTCATCGCCCTGATTCAGCGTCAGCCACTTTTCGCCGCGAATCGCCAGCGTGCCGTTGGGCAACACCTGATGCACCGCCACGGTAATCGCCCCGCGCAGCATGTTTTGCTGCGCCGAAGTGGCGTTGCCGTTGAAGTTACGGTCGGCAGAAATCGAGCCGCTGAGCTGGTCGTAGGTTTTCCCGAACAGTGACGGCGCACCGACCGCGCTTTCGTTGCGTTTGCCAAAATTGGTGCGCGCCTGTTTGCTCGACTGCGTCATTTCGTCCAGGCGCACGGTGAGCGTGTCGCCCACCCGCCAGGCGCGGCGATCCTCAATCAGCGACCAGTTGTAGCCTGCGCTGTACAAGCCGCCGCCGCGAATCGTCGCCGCTGGCTGTATCACGCCTTCCGGCGGTGCAAACGCCGCATCATCTTTGGTGACCAGTAGCGCCGGGCTTTCACAGCCCGTCAGCAGCATTACCGCCAGCAGCAGCAGTTTGTTCATGATGTTTTCCTGTGCGTATCGCCAGGCGGAAAGTGCGTTTCCGCCTGCGCGATTACATCTGTTGGGTAAGGAACTTGAGCATGTCGTCGGCAGCGGAGACCATTTTGGCGTTCATCTCATAGGCGCGTTGCACCGTGATCATGTCGACCATCTCCTCCACCACCTGCACGTTGGAGCCTTCCAGCGATCCCTGCTCCAGTTGGCCAAACGCCTCTTCGCCCGGCACACCTTCCAGCGCCTCACCGCTGGCGGCGGTCTGGCGATAAAGGTTGCCACCCAGCGCTTCCAGCCCGGCCGGATTGATAAAGTTCACCAGCGTGATCTGCCCCAACTCCACCGGCTCCTCTTCGCCCGCCACCATGGCGGTGACGGTGCCGTCTTTGGCGATGTTCAGCGAACTGCTGTTTTCCGGCAGCTCAATCTGCGGGATCAGCGCCAGCCCCTGCGCGCTGGTCAGCACGCCGTCCGGGCTGATTTTGAAGTTGCCAGCGCGGGTATAGGCGAGGTCGCCATCGCCGGTTTCTACCTGGAAAAAGCCCTGTCCGGCGATCGCCACATCCAGCTCCTGCGAGGTGTTCTGCATCGAGCCCATGGTGAACTGCTTCTGCGTGCCGAGGATTTTGACGCCGCTGCCGAACTGCACGCCGGTTGGCGACATGGTGTTCTGATCGAGCTGCGCGCCCGGCGCCCGCGTCGACTGATAAAAGAGATCCTCAAACACCACGCGATCGCGCTTAAAGCCGTTGGTATTCACGTTGGCGAGGTTGTTGGAGATGGCGGTCATTTTGGCATCCTGCGCCGCCAGCCCGGTTTTACTGACCCATAATGCGGGATTCATCGCGTTATCCTTGTTCTGTTAAGCGCCACGGATCAGGCGATTGCCCGCCTGCGCCAGGGTTTCAGCCGCTTTCATCATCTTGATTTGCGCCTCGAACTGACGGCTCAGCGCCACGGTTTGCACCATTTCGTTGATCGCCGACACGTTGCTGCTTTCCAGGTGTTCGTTGACCACCTGAACGGTGTCACTGCGCGGCGCGGTGGCGCGATCGGTGACCAGCAGGCCGTCATTGTTCTTGCGCAGCTCGTCGGTGGGAATGTCCACCAGCTTGAGGCGATCGACATCCATCGCCGCCTCGATATCGCCGTTCTCCGGGATCACCGTGATGGTGCCGTCGTTGCCAATGGCCACCTGGGAAAACGGCGGCAGCTGAATCGGGCCGTTTTCACCCAGCAGCGGCAGGCCGTGAATCGACAGGTTACCCATATCGTCAATGTCGATATGGCCATTGCGCGTATAGGCTTCGCGGCGGCCATCGCCCAGCGCCAGCAGGCCGTTGCCGTTGACCGCCACGTCCAGCTCGCGGCCAGTTTCCTGTAGCGCGCCGGTGCGCATGTTGATGCCGCCGTTGTCGCTGCTGACCTGATAACGGCTGTTAAAGCCGCTGCCGTCAATCGCCGCGCTGGTCGCGCGTTCCAGGTCGGCGCGAAAGCCTTCGGTATTGGCGTTGGCCAGGTTGTTGGCGTGAATCATCTGCTGGGTCAGGCTGCGATTAGCGCCGCTGACCGCGGTATAAATCAGGCGATCCATAATCAGAGCGCCTGGAACAGCGAGTTCATCATCGCGTCGTTAGTGGAGATCACCTTGGTGTTGGCCTGATAGTTACGCTGGGCGTTCATCAAACCGACCAGCTCGCCGGTCATGTCGACGTTGGACTCTTCCAGCGCATAGGATTTCACGCTGCCGTTCATGCCGGATTGCGGTGCACCGAGCAGCGCCTGACCCGAGACCGTGCTGGCGCTCCAGGCGGTGCCATCTTCCGAAGTCAGGCCGTTCATATTGGTGAAGCTTGCCAGCACCAGCTGGCCCTGCAGCAGGCGTTCGCCGTTGCTGTAGGTGGCATAGATGCGGCCATCGTCATCGATCTGCTCGCCATTTTTCTCTCCGGCGGTATAGCCGTTGGCGTTGTTTTTCGAGACGTTGAATTCCGCGCCGTACTGGCTGGTGCCGCTGTAGTTAACGGTGATATTCAGCTGTGCGGCGCCCGGAGCATCGGCGCTGATGGCAGCCGGTGTCAGCGGTGCGGTGAGCACGCCGTTAACGTCAAACTCCAGTTGGGAAGTCGCGGGCGTCGCCTCTTTGCCGTCCACAAAGGCATGCACGGTCCACTTACCCTCGTCGGTTTTTACAAAGTACTGCTCAACGTTGTGCTCACGGCCCAGCGAGTCATAGACTTTGCTGCTGTAAAGGTTGTTGTAGCTCTCCTTCTCATCGCGATCGAAAGCCAGCACCGGCGCTTCGGCGTTGGCGTCGAGGTTTGCGGTGAAATCGAGGTTATCGGTGGCCTTCGCCGGAATGCCGCCCGATTTGATTTGCAGATCGCCGACCACGCCGGTTTGCAGGTTGCCCGCGGCATCCACCGGATAGCCCTGCAGACGGTTGCCGAGGTTGTTGACCAGAAAACCGTTGGTATCGAGATTCATATAGCCGGCGCGGCTGTAGGTGGTTTTCCCGCTGCTGTCGACGCTGGTAAAAAAGCCGTTGCCGGAGATGGCCAGATCGAGGCCGCGTGAGGAGCCGACCAGATTACCGGTTTGGCTGATGCTCTGGCTGATGCTGTTGACGCCGACGCCCAGCGGCTGACCGCCTGCATAGAGTGACGAGAACTCAGCGCGCATCGATTTGTAGCCGACGGTGCCGCCGTTGGCGATATTGTTACTGATAGCACCCAGCTGTTTGGTGACGGCATTCAGGCCGGAAGTCGCGATACTAAAACTCATGGTTCAATTCCTTAAACAACGGCTCGCGACTGCGGCGCGAGAACAGGTTGAGCGCGCTGTGGCGCCGGGGTTTTGGTGTTGCCAAACTGGCGTAACTGGGTGTAATCGACCTCGCCGACGCCAGGAATGGTCAGCAGGGTTTTGCCGGTGGCCGAGTCGATGCGTACGCTGTTGACCGTGCCAGCGATCTGCGTGGAAACCTGCGTTTCGCCGGTATCCGTAACCACGCTGAGGGTGTATTTGCCCGGTTTGAGGCCGAGCTTTTCCGCGTCAACGGTGAAGTCAACGTCGCCCGCGTCCTGCTTGCCCAGCTCCAGTGTGGTTTCGTTGCCCGCTTCATCTTTGATATGCAGCGTGACGGTATTCGCGGCGTGGGCCAGCGTCAGGCGGCCATCAACCTTTTGATCCTGTTCCAGCTGCAACTGATTGCCTTCGACATAGACCTGCTGGCCGACCAGGCTGGCGGTGCTGAGCAGCTGAATGTTGTCCACCAGATAGCCGATGTTGGTCATCATGGTCGACAGGTTGTTCATCGATTCCATCTGCGACATCTGCGCCAGCTGGTTGACATATTCGGTGCCGTCGGTGGGATTGGTCGGATCCTGATTCTGGATCTGCGCCACCAGCAGGGTCAGAAACATGTCGTTGATGCCGCCGCCGTTGCTCTGCGGCGCACCGCTGTTCTGCGTACCGCCGTTGCTGGTGACCTCGTTGTTATTGATGTTGCTGACGCTCATTACGCTTCTCCCAGCTTCAACAGGCTCTGCTGCATGCTTTTCACGCTGTTGAGCACCTCAACGTTGGTTTCGAAGTTGCGCGAGGCGGACATCATGTCCGCCATCTCTTCCACGCTATTAATGTCGGGATAGAACACGTGCCCCTGCGCGTTGGCCAGCGGATTGCCCGGCTCGTAACGGCGCACCGCGCTGCCAGTTTCCACCACGTCCAGCATCTGCACATGGGCAGCGGCCAGCGCATGCTTATCCATCGACTGGCTGTTCTGGTAAACAGCGGCGAATACCGGCCGCCGCGCTTTGTAGGTCGCTTCTGCCGACGCCGCTGGCGACTCTGCGTTAGCAAGGTTGCTGGCAATGGTGTTGAGCCGCACGGTTTGCGCGCTCATGGCTGAGCCGGAGACGCGATAAATGTCATTAAATGCCACGATTATTTCCCTTCAATGGCCTGTTTTAAGCCGACGAATTTCGCGTTGAGAAATTTCATACTGGTTTGAAAATCCAGCGCATTCTGCGAAAAATTCGCCTGCTCGACATCCAGCGCGACGGTGTTGCCGTCGGTGGCTGGCTGAAACGGCAGTCGATATTTGACCTCGGGCAACATTGCTGAATTTTTGTGCAATGAACGTTGCATCTCCGCGGCAAAATCAATATCTTTAGCCTGGAAGTTCGGGGTATCCACGTTAGCCAGGTTTGCCGCAATCAGCTCTGCTCGCGAAAGTCGAAGCTGTAGGGCGGCAGGATGAATTCCCAGTGCTTTGTCAAAACTCAGTCCCACGATAGTTCCTCAATCATTGGTTACTTCTGCGGCAATTTAGCAATATGCGTGCCAACTTTTAACCGATTGAATTACCGAGGATTTTAAAATGACCTATCGTGCCGGGCGGAACCTTTCTTTCCCTCTTTTCCTGCTGCTGCTGACCACGCTGCACAGCCTTCCGGCTGTGGCCGCACCCGCGGCGCAAACCGCGCGCAAGCAGATCTATAACCAGGTGGTTGCCGCTGCCAGCGCCGATATTCGTCGCGTGGCGGCGCAGAAAAAATGGGCCGACTACAGCAGTAAACTCACGGTATTTATTCCCGGCGACGCCAGCAGCTTCAGCCGCTGTAGCACACCGTTGCGCACCGCTGCGCCCGGCGGCGGCGACCGACTGGATCTGGCGCGACTGCGCTATGACATTCGCTGTGAAGATGCCGAAGGCTGGACGGTGGCGGTGACGGTGAAACCCGATATTTATATGCAGGTGCTGGTGGCGAAGCAGGCGTTGCCGCGCGGCACGCTGCTGGCCGCCAGCGACGTGGAGTTGAAAAAACGTAACGTGGTGGGTTTACGCAATGGCTTTATCGTTTCGCCGGACGATGCGGTGGGTTTTACCGTTAAGCGGCGGCTGCGCGATTTGCAGCCGATCGGCCTCGCCGATCTGGAGCAGCCGATCATGGTGGAACGCGGTCAGCGGGTCATCGTCATCGCCGCGCAGGACGGCATTGAAGCGAAGGTGATTGGCGAAGCGCTGAAGAAGGGCCGCAAGGGCGACATGATCAACGTGCGCAACCTCAACAGCCAGCGCACGGTCAGCGCCATCGTCGATGGCCCTGGCGTGGTCAGAACGCGCATGGCGGCATCGGCTAATTAGCCGATGACGACAGTTATTTAAAGAAAATGAATATGCTTTTTACCGTGGTACGGCGAGGTTTCGATGCGGGTCTCGACCTGAAATACGTCACGCAGCAGCGTTTCGGTGAGCACCGTTTCAGGCGTGCCGCGGGCAACGATCTGCCCGTGCTGCATCACGATCAGGGAATCACAGAACATCGCCGCGTGGTTCAGGTCGTGTATCGCCACGATGCTGGTCACCGGTAACGTGCTGATCAGCCGCATCAGCTGTATCTGATGATGAATATCAAGATGGTTGGTGGGTTCATCCAGCAGGATCTCCATCGGCGACTGCGCCAGCGCGCGGGCAATGTGTACCCGCTGACGTTCGCCGCCGGAAAGGCTTTGCCAGCCCTGATGGCGACGATCGGCCATTTCTACCCGCTCCAGCGCATCGCTGACGATGCGATCGTCCGCCGTGGTCCACGAGGAGAACGGCGAATGGTGCGGCGTACGGCCCAGCTTCACCACATCTTCCACCCGAATATTGGCGTCGGTGGCGCCGTGCTGTTCCACAAATGCCACCCGCTTTGCCACCTGCTTTTTGCCCATGCGCGCAAGATCGACGTCATCCAGCAGCACGCTGCCGCTGTCGGGACGCCGCAGTCCGGCCAGAATGCGCAGCAGCGACGATTTGCCGGAGCCGTTCGGCCCCAGTAACCCCAGGGTTTCACCCTGCGCCACGCGCAGCGACACGTTGTTAACAATGGTTTTTTTGCCGATGCGCCAGCTAATCTGTTCTGCGCTGATGGTCATACGCTTTTCCTCGCGCGGTAAAGAATGATCGCAAAGAAAGGCACGCCCACCAGCGAGGTGACGACGCCCACCGGCAGCGTTTGTGGCGCAATCACCGTGCGCGAGACGATATCCGCCAGCATCATAAACAGCGCGCCGACCACCGCGCTGGCGAGCAGCAGCGTGCGGTGCAGCGGGCCAAAAAAGTAGCGCATCACATGCGGCACCACCAGCCCGACAAAGCCGATGGAACCGGCCATGCTGACAATGGTGGCCGCCATCAGCGCGGTGATGGAGAACAGGATCAGACGAATCACCCCCACCGGAATACCCAGTGAGGCGGCGGCATCTTCCCCAAAGGTAAAGGCGTCCAGCGCTTTAGCGTACCAGAGGCAGACCGCGAGGCCGATCAGTACCACCGTCAGCACCAGGCTGAACTCCGGCCAGCGCACGCCGCTGAAGCTGCCGAGCAGCCAGAACATCACGTCGCGCGCCTGCTGCGCATTGGCCGAGGTGCTGATGATGTAGGCGGTAATGGCGTTGAACAGCTGCGAAGCCGCCACGCCCGCCAGAATGGTACGCTCGCTGCCGCCGCGCGCGCCGTTGGTCAGCAGCGCCACAAAGGCAAACGCGGCAAACGCGCCGGTAAACGCCCCTGCCGACAGCGACACCGCGCCGGTGCCAATGCCCAGCACTACCACCGCTACCGCGCCGGTGGACGCGCCCGCAGACACGCCCAGCACATAAGGTTCCGCCAGCGCATTCTTCAGCAGGCACTGCAGCACCACGCCACAGATCGCCAGCCCGGCGCCGCTACAGGCGGCCACCAGCGCGCGGCTCATGCGGAAATCCCAGATCACCGTTTCATGGATGCGGTTCACCGGCAGCGCGGTCAGGCCCAGCTTGTTGCTGATGGAGTAAAAGGTGGTGTGCAGCGGAATCGACAGCTCGCCAACCCCCACCGCAAAGCCCACCATCACCAGCAGCAGCACCAGCGACAGCGCCGCCAGCATCAGGCGTCTGGTCCACGCCGTGGTTGCGCCTGCTGCCATCACTTAAGCCCTGACTTTTCCATCTGCTGCGCGACCTGCTCGGCGCCGCGGATGGTTCTGATGGTTGGGTTCATCGCCTGACCATCCATCACAAAAATATGGCCTTTCTTCACCGCATCAAGCTGGCTGACCGCCGGATCCTGCTGCAGAAATTTGATTTTCTCTTCCGCTTTATCCAGCGCCCAGCGGTTACGATCGAGGCTGGAGACCACAATCACATCGGGATTGGCGGCGATGATGCTTTCCCAGCTGACCGTCGGCCATTCAGTGGCCGAGGTAATGGCGTTGTGGCCGCCAAGCACGTTGGCAATAAAGCCGGAGGCGCTGTTTTTGCCGCCAACGTAGGCATCCGCCGACGGCGAGGCGCTGGAGAACCAGAACAGGAAAGAGGGATTGGACTGATGCCCGGCAAAGGTTTTGCGCAACGCGGCTTCACGCTGTTTGTAGTCGGCGATCAGCTGCTCACCGCGCGCCTGTACGTTGAAAATCGCCGCCATGTCGCTGATTTCCTGATAGAGCAGATCCATGTTCCACAGCTGCTCGCGGCTGCCGTAGATATCACCGGTGTTTTTCTTCGTGGCGCACATGCCCGGCGAGAGATAGCTGTTGATCCCCAGCGAGGCGAAATCTTCCCGTTTTGCCACTTTGCTGTCCGGGCCAAGCAGCAGCGGAATTTGCGCGGCCACAAAATCGGGATTGGTGGCGAGAATCGACTCCAGCGTCGGGATCTCCACGGTCAGCAGTTTGACCTTAGCGTTCTGCGCCGCCAGTTCCGGCAGCACTTTGGTCGGCCAGAAGGCGGTGGCGGCCAGCTTATCCTGCAATCCCAGCAGCAGCATGATTTCCGCGGTATTCTGCCCCAGCGCCACGGCGCGTTCGGGCGCGTGAGTGAAGGTCATGGTGTAACCGCAGTTTTTCAGCGTCAGCGGATAGGTGGTGGCAAAAGCAGAACCCATAAAGCCAACGGCAACAGCCAACAGGGCAAGCGTATTTCTGATTATTTTCATGGTGATAACCTGGTTAACGGGGCGCGAAACGATCTTCATCACCCCGTTTCCCTGTCGGCTGCCCTGCCCGCCTGCCTGCGCGTGCGAAAAGAGGAGATGACGGCCAGTGCAAATGAAAATCATTATTATCGGACAGTTTTATACGTACCCGCCGCAGGCTTGTCAATTGAGGTGATAATTTCACGACGGGCGGATACCGCCGCCGCGATCAAAGCGGAATTTAAGTTTCCGCCAGCAGCGGTCGTTGTGATGAGCTATACGCAAATGCGACCTGTAAGGAACAGAAAATGAAGATTATCAGCACACCGCCAGGCCAGATTCATAACCGCCTGAACGCCACGCCGGAAAAAACCGCCGCGCCGGTTAACGTTGCCACGCCAGCCAAAGCGCCAGCCAGCAACGGTACCCTGAGCGATGCGCAAAGCATGTTACGCGCTATGCCGGAAGTGGATATGGCATTTGTCAGCGCGATGCAGGAGGCGATCGCCAACGATCAGCTGCCGGTTGACAGCGCCGCGCTGGCGAAATCGATGATGGAATTCTTTCGCTAATGAACCGCACCACCGAACGGGTGAAGGCATTGCTGCAGGATATTCGTCAGGATACCCAGCACTATGACGCGCTGGCCGATCTGTTGCAGCAGCAGCGCGATGCGATGATCGCCTGCGACGTCACGCGCACCGGCGAAATCAACCAGCAGCTGTTGAGCATTTACCAGCAGCTTCACGGCTCAGCACAGCGGCGCAGCGAAACACTACAGGCGCTGAAACTCTCCAGCGACAGCCAGGGCATTATGCGCCTGCTGCCCCATTTGCCGGAGCAGGTTGCCCAGCTTGCCAGCAACTGGTGGCATACGCTGGAGGCGCGCGCGATTACCTGCCAGCAACTCAATGAGCGCAACGGCGTGCTGTTAACCATGCAGCAGGAGACCAGCAATAAAATTCTACACGGCGAAACCGCCAACTTTATCTATCAGCGCTAAATGGCGCGATGATCCACAGCAAAGCGCGGAACACCCTAAAGTGGCCCGCGCTTTTTTTCGTCTGCATTGTGGTGATCGATTCCAGCCTTTTACTTCAGCAGCGCCAGGCCGATCAGCAGCGCCTCTTTCTCCTCGGCTAACGGCTGCGCGCCACGCAAATAACCCGCCACCAGCGCCGCAAACATCTCGTCGTCGAGCACGATACCTTCCTGCAACAGCAATGCCACCAGCGTGTGCAGCGCATTGTAATCGGCGCACAGCGTCATAAACTGCTGCGGCCACTGCGTGGCATCGTTGCCGGGAAATAGATCGTGGTAACAGCGATAAAGCAGAAAGTTCAGCCAGCCAACATCGCGATCTGCCAGACCCTGCTGCACCGCCACGTTGTCGCGCAGTGTCATCAGCATCTGCTGCTGATAACCGGCGTTCAGCACCTTCACCTCATTAAGTTTCATCATCAGGCGCGTACCGCTGACGGCGTCAAGATTGACGTCGAGGGTGCGCTCCCCCAGCTGCTGTAATGCGCGATGGGCATAACGCGCCACCAGCGGCAGCTCGGCAAAGGCGTTGTGCAGATAGCCGTGCTCCAGCAGTAGCTGGAGTTCCTGCTCAACCTGTTTGATCTGCGCTTCGCTGGCCGCCGGATGGGTGCGGCTTAACAGCACGGCGACCGCGTAAAGGCGAATCGCCAGCGGATGACCATTGGCGATCAGCAGGTTAATCACGCTCTGATTCATCGCCTGCGCCTGCGAAGAGAGCGGCTGGTCGCTCCACGCCTGTTCATCAACACTGTGCAGCACGAAGGCGTCTTTGCGGCAGAGGATCTGGCGCGCGGCGGCGTCACAGCGAATATCGGCGCTCAGGCGCCGATGATTGCGCCAGCTCAGCGCCAGCTGCGGCAGTTCGCCACGGCAACCGGCGCAGCGACATTGCCAGTTGCCCGCTTTCAGATGGACCAGGAATTCAGGAAGATAAGTGTGTGCTGTCATGATTGTTTTTCTCCGGCATTGACCGCTTTGGCCTCTACCTTGGCTAGTTTGCTGAAAAATAAGGCGGTCTGATCGGCACCATGCCGATCCTGCGCCAGATAGAACATGCTGGGATAGAGGTTGAACCAGCAGAAGGTACGCAGCAGCAGACGCCAGGCGATCTGATCGTCGTTGTGCAGGCCGTGGTCGAGACAGGTGATAAAGGCGTCGAGATGCGAGCCGTTGACGCAGTAGGCGAGCTGAAACAGCTCACATTTATCCACTTTCACTGCGCCCGGCAGGCTGGCAATCAGGTGGCCCGAATGCAAATGGCTGGCGAGTAAAAAACCGTCCCACGGCAATGCCGGTAAGGCGCGCAGCAGCTGGTTAAGGCTGTTAATGGTTTTCTCCTGGCGCACCCACTGCAACCGATCGTCGAGCAGCAGATAATTGCTCCAGCCCTGCGCTTTGGCACGGCGGGCCAGCGCCAGATGACTGGCCGTCTGCTGGCGATCGTCCTGGGTGAAGTGCAGTTCAATCTGCTGCACGCTGGCGCCCATATCCACCAGCTGCTGCTGGAAGGCTGCCGCGCGCGCCGGGTGCTGGCTGTCGCCATGAATCACGATGCGCTGAAAATAGTTCCAGTGGGGTTTGTTGGTCAGTGGCGCGTGACTCAGACGCCGGTAGTGCTGCATCAGAAACGCGTCGTCGACCTGCTCTTCCAGCGTGGTGTTTACAGCGACGCAATTGCGGATAACAAAATCTTTGTCGAAGGTGTTGCTGTTGTGCGACACGCAGATGATTGAACGCCAGGGATCGAGCTGTAACACCGGCGCGGTGTAGCCGCGGGTAAAGCAAAACTCTTCGTTAATGGTGTCCGCATCGTTATAGCGGTGGTTACGCAGGAAATTACGGTGATAGGCAAAGGTGCCGTTCAGCACATGCTTTTTACTGCGCGTCGGGCTCATAAAGATGCGATCAACGTGGCTGTACCAGATTGGAATGGCATCGCAGGCGGCAAAAATTGCCCGATTTTTGATCATCGCGTTGATGGTGTAGGTCAGCTTATCGGGACGATAAAAATCGTCATCGTCCATGCAAACGAGGTATTCGCCCTGCGCCAGCTCGTGCAGGCGGTTACGCTTCTGGCCAATGGTCAGCCGCTCGCTCTGGTGGTAATAACGAATCAGCTCCGGATGGGGCGCAAACTTGATCAGCGCCTCGACCAGATCGGCGCTGCTCTGTTCGGAATCGTCCAGAATCACCAGTTCGCGGCGATGTGCGGGGTAATCCTGATACTGAAACATGTGCAGCAGATAGGGCAAAAAAGCGCGCCGGTTCCAGGTCGGCGTGACCACGCTGACAAAAGGCAGCGCATCAGCAGAAAGCGTGTTCATCGGGTTTCACTCGGTTCTCGATGCTGGCGCAGCCAACACTGCATGGCCTGAGCATCCGTCTGTTTTTGCTGCTGGCCGTCACGCGCCAGCTTCATAAGGTGTTGCTGCTGCTGCAACAGCAGCGCAACGCGTTTTTCTTCGCAGGCTTTTGCCACCAGCGCCTGTTGCAGCTGCTGCTGACGTATCTGCGCCAGCGCCTGCTCCTGTTTCTGCCAGTCGATCACGCGCTGAATGTTCGCTTTGTAGCGCGCCTGATTCATCAGCTGGCTGGCGCTCTCCGGCACACCGGCATCGGGCGACAGCGCGCCCAGCGCGGCGATGTTTTTGCCGTAGCGCAGCGTTAGCTGCTTCTGCTGCGCCAGCTGGCTGCTGAGATCCTCTACCGCGCGTTCACGCATTTCGCGCAGCTGTTCAAGGGTGCGCAGCGTTCGTTGGGCGTTCATCATGCGCGACTCAGCGCCTCCAGATTGGCCAGCGACAGCGCCAGGCTGGCGCATTCGTCGGTTTGCTGGCGCAGGAAATTGTCGATAGCAGGATGCAGGCGCACCGCGCGGTCGGCCTGCGCATCGGCACCCGGCACGTAGCCGCCCAGCGGGATCAGCGGCTTGATCGCCATGTAATCCGCCTGTAGCTGCTTCAGGGTGCGCGCCGCCTGCTGGTGATCTTTACCGGTGATCTGGCTCATGCAGCGGCTGATGCTCTGGCCGATATCGATGGCGGGATAGTGGCCCGCTTCGGCCAGCTGGCGCGACAGCACGATGTGGCCGTCGAGCACCGCACGCGCGCAGTCAACGATCGGGTCCTGCTGATCGTCCCCTTCCGCCAGCACGGTATAAATGGCGGTCATGCTGCCGCTGCTGCTGCTGTTGCCCGCGCTCTCCACCAGTTTGGGGATGATGCCAAACGCTGACGGCGGATAGCCTTTGGTGGCGGGCGGTTCGCCCAGTGACAGCGCGATTTCACGCTGCGCCATGGCATAACGCGTCAGTGAATCGACCAGCAGCAGCACATCTTTGCCGCTGTCGCGGTAGTGTGCGGCGATGGCGTGGCACAGCTCGGTGGCCTTGATGCGCATCAGCGGCGACTCATCAGCCGGTGCGGCAACCACCACCGATTTCGCCATGCCCGCCGCCTGCAAGGCATGATCAATAAACTCTTTCACTTCACGGCCACGCTCGCCGATCAGCCCGACCACCACCACTTCGGCGCTGGTGCTGCGGGTGATCATGCCAAGCAGCACGCTTTTGCCGACGCCGGAACCGGCCATCAGCCCGACACGCTGGCCTTTGCCGATGGTCAGCAAACCGTTAATCGCCTTCACGCCCACATCCAGCGGCTGTGATACCGGCTGGCGCGTCAACGGATGGATCTGCGCGGGCTGCGTCGCCAGCACCGACTCACCGCCCAGGCGGCCTTTGCCATCGATCGGTTCGCCAAGCCCGTTGATCACCCGGCCCAGCCAGCCGTCGCCGATGGTAAGATCGGCGCGCTTCTCCTGCGGAAAAACCCGTGCGCCCGCCTTCAGGCCAGCGGGGGTTTTAAACGGCATCAGAAAGGTCACGTCGCGGTTAAAGCCCACCACTTGCGCATCCAGCAGGCCGCCGTCGCTCTCTTCAATCTGGCAGCGCTGACCCACCGCCAGCGCGCAGCCAATCGACTCCAGCAGGATGCCGTTGACCCGCACCAGCCGTCCGGCAACGCGCGCCAGGCTGATCTGCTCGATCGACTTCAGCGCGCGATCGAGCGCGGAACCGTCGCTCATGACGCCTCCGTGCCGCTAAAATTCTGTTGCAGCGCGTCCATGCACTGGCTGAGGCGATGATGGCAGCCGATATCCATTTCGCTGCTGTCGGTGACGATGCGGCATTCGCCGCTCTCCAGCGCCGGATCGGCGGTGAGCCGCCAGGCTTTGGCCCGCGGCGCATCGAGTTCCCGAATGCGCGCCAGCTCTTCCGGGTTCATCATCACCTTCAGTGAAGTGAGCTGCTCCGGCAGCGCGCCGAGCGCCTCTTCCACCAGCGCCAACAGCTGCGTCGGTTGCAGCGCCAGCTCACAGCGAATCACCTGCCGAGTCACCTTTTCAACCAGCTGCAGTAGCTCGGTACGGCGCTGTGCCTCCAGCCGATCCAGCGCGCCCTGCAGCTCGGCGAGCAGCCGGTCCAGCGGCTCGGCGGCCTGACTGAAGGTGGCGGCGGCCTGCTGCCTGCCCGCCTCGAAACCCTGCTGCTCGCCACGGGTTTTGCCCTGTTCCACGCCCTCGACAAAGCCCTGCTCACGGCCCTGCTCCATTCCCTGCGCGAAGCCGTCGCTCATGCCTTCCTGAAAACCCGCCATGCGCTGCTGTTGATAGCTGGCGGTATCGGTTGGGCCCTCGTCGCGCTGCCACGCCTTGCGCAGCGGCGGAAACTGATGGCGGCGCACGGTGCCGTTGCCCTGATTAGCCATGATTTACTCCATTGTCCGTTCGCTAAACAGCTGCACCTGAATCTCACCCGCCTCGGCCAGCTCGCGCACCAGCGCCATGATCTCTTTGCGCACCTGCTCCACGCGGCTCACCGGCATCGGTCCCAGGCGCGTGGTGGCGCTTTGCAGCATCTGTGCCTGGCGTTTCGGCATCGCGTCGTAGAGCGCCTGACGCAGCACCGGCTCGGTGCCCTTCAGCGCAATCGCCCACTGATCCATCGGAATCTCTTCCAGCAGCCGTTGCAGGGTTGCCTGCGGCTGACGGCTGAGAATAAAGAACTCGTACATTTCGCTTTTCAGTTCGTTGACCACCTCTTCATCGCGGATCTGCATCTGCTCCAGCAGCGCCTGCTGATTAGTGCTGATGCGGTTAACGATGTTGGCCGCCTGGCGCAATCCTTCTACCTTGGAGCCGTGCTCGGAGAGCACCGCCACGCCGCGCTCGATCAGCCGATCCAGCTCGTCGACCACGTCGCGGTTGATGTCATCAAGACGCGCCACGCGCCAGAGCAACTCTTCCTGCCGCGCCTCGTCGAGATGCGACAGCACCATCGCGGCGACATCCGGCGGCAGAAAGGCGAGAAACACCGCCTGCAATTGCAGGTGTTCCTGCGCGATCAGCGCCGCCAGCTGCGGCGTATCGACCCACTGCAGGCGTGCCATGCGATAGCGAATTTCATCGCCGTAAATGCCGTTGATTACGCTACGGGCGATTTCGCCACCCAGCGCTTTTTCGAGGATGCCGCGCAAAAAGTTGCGCGACGCACCGTTGATGCCGCTCTGTTCGCGGTAATCCTGAAAGAAGTTATTCATCGCCAGCCGCGCGTGCAGTAGCTTGACGCCGTGCAGCCGCGCCATGCTTTCGCTCAGCAGCAGCACTTCTTCGCGGCTGAGCTTGCTCATCACCGTGGCGGCGGCCTCTTCACCGATGCTCAGCAGCAGAATGGCCGCCTGCTCCAGCCGCGAGCGGCCTGGCTTCTGTTCGCCGCTGGCGGCGTTATTTGTCACTGTTGACGCGGTCATTGCTGCTTATCCACTGTTTGAGCACTTCGGCGACACGGTCGGTTTCGCTCTGCGCCAAGGTTTGTAAGAAAGCGACTTTGGTTTCCAGCCCGGAGCCCTGCGGCGGCAGATTGTCATCGCCAGGGAAGGCGCTGGCTGGCAGCCCAGGCGCGCTGTCATCGTCAGGTGCGGTAGTAGCGGCCGCGGGTGAGGCAGGCTCGACCGGCGGCGTGCGCGACTGGCCGATACGGCGCATCATCGGCAGCAGGCCAAACAGCACGATCAGCAGCACCAACAGCGCGATGCCGCCGCGTTCTGCCCAGCGCAGCGTACTGTCACGCTCCCACCACGCTTCGATGAGTTCATCCGGCACCGCTGGCGTAATAAAGGCCAGCTGCGACAGCGTCAGGCGATCGCCGCGTGCGGTATCGATACCGGCGGCGTTGGCCAACAGCGGCTGCAACTCAGCCTGCTGCGCGTCACTCCACGCGGCGATCGCCGCCGCTTGCTGATTCAGCACCACCGAGACGCTGAGTTTTTGCAGCTGGAACCCGGCGTGGCGAATATGGCGCACGTCGCGATCCCAGCTGAACTGGCGCTGTACCTGATTACTGGTCGAGGGTTGCGGTGGCGCGGCATCGGCGGCTGGTGCGGCAGCCGGACGATTGCTCAATGAGCCGGGAATGCCTGCCGCCAGCGGTTCGCTGGTGTTCTGCTGGTTGATATTTTCCTGCAGGGTGCGCGGCTCGTTGAGATGGCGCTCCTGGGTCTCTTCCACCTGGCTGAAATCGATGTGCGGCACCACGCTGATGCGGAAGTTGTCGCGGCCCACCAGCGGTGTGAGCAGGTTAGTGAGGTTCTGTTCGGTCTCCTGGCGCACGCGCTGGATCATCTCCGCGCTGTTGCGCAGGCTGCTGCCACCGCCAATCAGATCGGCGATGTTGGCGGAGAGCAACGTGCCGCGCTGATCGACCACGCGCACCCCCTCTGGCTTCATGCCCGGCACGCTGCCCGCCACCAGGCTGACGATGGCCGCCACCTGATCGTCGCTGAGCTGACGGCCATACTTCAGGCGCAGCATCACCGAGGCGCTGCTGTCAGGCTTGTTGCTCAGCACAAACGAACTGCCTTCGACGATGCCGAGATGCACGCGGGCATAATCCACGCTCTCCAGCGCCATCATGCTTTGCGCCAGCTCGCCCTCAAGGCTGCGACGGAAGCGCACGTTCTGAATGAACTGGCTGCTGCCGAGCATTTCATCTTTGTCCATCAGCTCATAGCCCGCAGGCGTTGGCGCGGTAATGCCTTTGGCCGCCAGCATCATGCGCGCCTTCGGTAAATCGCCTTCGCGCACCAGCAGGCTGCCGCTCTTCGGCTCCACGCGGTAAGGCATGCCTTCCGCGGCCAGCACTTCCACCACCTGACTGACCGGCAGATTTTCCTGCGCGCCAAACAGCATCACGTAGCGATTATTGTTCTGCCACAGCAGGGCGATAATCACCGCGGTAATGGCGGCAGCACCGGCAGCGGGAATGACCCATTTTTTCAGCATGTCCGCCAGGTTTGGCGGCAGCTTGCTCACGAATTTTTTAAACACCGGCGGCACCTTACAGAGGAGTATTGAGAACGTCGTCAAACGCCTGCGTCAGCTTGTTACGCACCTGCAGCATGGCGGAGAAGGCAACGCTCGCCTTCTGGCTCTCAATCATGGCGCCGGTGAGATCGTCACTGGTGCCCATATCGATAGCGCGCTGTTTTTCGCTGGAGACGTGCTGCTGGCGATCAACGTTTTCAATCGCGCCGTTCAGCACATCTTTGAATGACGGCGTCGACAGCGAGACGGTGGGCAGATTGCTCTGGATGCCGCTGCCTGCCGCCTGCTGCATGCGCTGCATGTTGGCTAACATCTGGCTCTGCATGGCGTTAGCAGAAATCGAATCGATCATGGTGGTGTCCTGTCAGTTAGCTGGCGCAGCTGGGATCGAAGCCCTGCTGGCGCATAGAGGCGAGCCGGTAACGCAGGGCACGCGTGGTGATACCGAGGAATTCGGCGGTTTTTGATTTATTGCCCTGATGGCGTTTCAGCAGATCGAGAATGTACTGGCTTTCGGCGAGGCGGCCGCGCTGCTTGATCTGGCTCTCTTCCGGCAGCGGATCTTCAAGGGTGATCAGCGCCTGTGGCAGCAGCGAGGCATCGTCGCACAGGCCAAAGCAGGCGGCGTTCATTTCACCGTCGGCGCACATGATCATGCCGCGCTGCACCACGTTCTCCAGCTCACGTACGTTGCCCGGCCAGGGGTAGTTTTCCAGCATCTGGCGGGCATCGGCGGTCAACCTCGGCGTACCGGTTAAAAAGGCGGCGTATTTCTGCATAAAGCGTTCAATTAGCGGCAGAATGTCTTCGCGGCGTTCGCGCAGCGGCGCAATGTGCATCGGCACCACCGACAGACGATAAAACAGGTCCTGACGGAAGCGCCCTTCGGCAATTTCTACCGCCAGATCTTTATTGGTTGAGGCGATCAGGCGAATATCGAGCGGAATCTTTTTATGGCTGCCGAGACGTTCAACTTCCTGCTCCTGCAACACACGCAGTAATTTCACCTGCAGCGCCAGCGGCATATCACCAATTTCATCTAATAACAGCGTGCCGCCGTTAGCCTGCTCAAATTTACCCGGCTGGCTGGTCACCGCGCCGGTAAAGGCGCCTTTTTCATAACCGAACAGGATCGCCTCCAGCATATTTTCCGGAATCGCCGCGCAATTAACACCAACGTAGGGCGCATTATTACCAAAGGCGGCATGATGAATATATTTTGCCACGCACTCTTTACCGGTTCCTGTCTCGCCAGTAATTAACACCGGCACGTTAAACTTTGCCACCCGCTGCGCCAGCGCAAAAAGATTAACGCTGGAGGGCGAGCGGGCAATAAAATTAACATCAGCATGTTGCTGCACTGTGGATATATTCATATTTACACCTTTCCATTCGCATAATCGATACCGGCGCACCTTCTATGCTATGCGCAACTTATCAACCTGACTGAGATAGCAGAACCGGGTCAGAAGCAGAATCGACGTTGCCAGACCATCGAACATTTCGGCAGCATCTTCAGAAATTTCCTTTTCTTAACCGGTGACAGGAAGCGAGTATAAGTATAGGAAAATTCCGATCCAGCTTTAAACGCATATTAAAACATTAATCTATAAATAACATTGTGTTAGCTATTTTAATTAATCTTATCCGCCTTATTTTATTAAGCGATTAATAAGCGATGATGGCTTGCGATTAATAAGACAGACGCATAAATTAGCAGCATAAATTTTGCATTGCCGAATGAAGTAAGAAACTTCTCAGCCCGATACGCTATTCCGCGAATGCAAAGAGTTTATATCATCGTCTTTATCTCATTAGGCAGTGAGAGTATGACGACTGTTTTCCAGACACGGACCTCATCATGCGATCACAGAATAGTAAAGTCAGAATTTATCCACGCGGTGAACATCCACCGTTAATGAATCTGGAAGTGAATAAATTAGGCCGGCCTTATCATAAAGTCCCAAAGATTGTTCAGGACCAGTTTGATCAACTCGATGCGGTCATTGGCATCTATTTTCTGAAAAAGTTTCGCGTCAATACCGCATTGCAGAATATCGATTTTCAGATGGACGTATGCCAGAAGCAGGCGCAAATATACCGCACCGAAACCGGAAATATCGGTTTTTATATTGCGCGTCCGTTATTACTGCAAATATTACACGATTATTATGGCCTGTCGCGCGATGGTTTGACGGCGAACGTGGCGGATGAATCCAGCGCGATCACCAAAACCGAAGAGCGTTTGCAAATAAAACTGGCCAGCGAACTGGTGGAATTAATTGGCAACGTTGCGCTGTTCACCCCGTTGAGCGTGACCGCCGATCACGCCGCATTAATTACCCAGTGGTCTTACCGCCTCGACTTTCAGCTGGAAGGCTATTCCAGCGGCGTATTTACCCTGCTGCTCGACAGCGCACACGTCGATCGGTTGCTGGCCGGTTTACGTCAGCAGAGCAACGGCCTGCAAAGCGATGTCCAGCAGAGCACTCAGGCACAGTTCAGCACGCTGCCGGTGCGCCTGACCGGCCGCCTTGCCACGGTGCCGATGACCGTGGCGGAACTGGCGAAGCTGCGCTGCGGCGATCTGCTGCCGGTGTCGCTGGCCGAACAGGTGCCGCTGTTTGTCGGGCAACAACCTCTTTTCCACGCGGCGGTTTGTGAAGATCGCGGCAAACTTTTTTTCGCAGAATTTAACGTAGCGAGTGAAGCAAACCATGACTAACCTCAACGACGATTTGGCCGGTGCGCTCGATTTTGATTTCTCGATGGATGAACCGCTGACAGCCTCCGCAGCCGGTGACGACGCCGCTACGCCGGTGGTTCGCGATCGACAGCGCCATCTTTCGCTGTTTAGCCGCATTCCGGTCACGCTAACGCTGGAAGTCGCCTCGGTGGATATTTCGCTGGCCGAGCTGATCAACGTTGATAACGACTCGGTGATTGAGCTGGATAAGCTGGCAGGCGAACCGCTGGATGTGAAGGTTAACGGCATCCTGTTCGGCAAGGCGGAAGTGGTGGTGGTCAACGATAAATATGGCCTGCGCATCATTGAGTTCAACAACAAAGATCTCAGTGAGCTGACGCAATGACGCGCGCGGGCAGTACGCTGCTGATCGCTGCGCTGCTGCTACTGCCGGTAGGCGCGCTGGCGCAGCAGAACGGCCTGACGCTGTTTTCGTCGATACCGGGCAGCAACGGCGGCCAGGATTACAGCGTAAAAGTTGAAATTCTGATTCTGATGACGCTGCTCGGCCTGCTGCCGATTTCACTGCTGATGATGACCTGCTTTACCCGCTTTATTATTGTGCTGGCGCTGCTGCGTCAGGCGATTGGTCTGCAGCAAAGTCCGCCCAACAAGGTGCTGACCGGCATCGCGCTGGTGCTGACGCTGCTGGTGATGCGCCCGGTGTGGACCAATATCTACGACAACGCGGTACTGCCTTATCAGAGCAATACCATCAGCCTGAAGCAGGCGCTGGCGACCGGTCAGGTGCCGCTGAAAAAGTTTATGCTGTCGCAGACCAGCAGCACCTCGCTGGCGCAGATCATGACCATCGCCAACGCCAGCGGTGAAGCGGAGGCGCAGGATCTCACCATCGTGGCGCCCGCCTTTGTGCTCAGCGAGCTGAAAACCGCCTTTAAAATCGGCTTTATGATCTACATTCCGTTCCTGGTGATTGACCTGATTGTCGCCAGCGTGCTGATGGCGATGGGCATGATGATGCTGTCACCGCTGATCGTCTCACTGCCGTTCAAGCTGATTCTGTTTGTGCTGTGCGATGGCTGGTCGCTGATTGTCGGTACGCTGACCCAGAGCGTACAGGGGCTGGCGCTATGATGACGATGGATGTTGCGGGCGATATCATCGCGCAGGGCCTGAAACTGGTGCTGATTATCTCGGCGGTGGCGATTGTGCCCAGCCTGATCACCGGCCTGATGGTCAGTATTTTTCAGGCCACCACCCAGATCAATGAACAGACGCTGAGCTTCCTGCCGCGTCTGGTGGTAACGCTGCTGGTGCTGGTGTTTGCCGGTAAGTGGATGCTCACCCAGCTGGTCGATTTTACCCGGCTCATTTTCGAGCAGGCTGCCAGGCTGGTTGGCTGATGGAAATCGCCGCGAACGACCTGATCGCCCCGATGCTGGCGCTGTGGCTGCCGTTTGTGCGCATCCTCGCCTTTCTGACCTTTTGCCCCATTCTGGACAACCGCGCGCTGCCGAAGAAGGCGAAGATTCTGCTGGCGATCATGCTCAGCATGCTGATGACGCCGCATATCGCCGTCAATCCGCTACAGCGCGAGCTGATGTCAGTGTCGATGCTGCTGCTTACCGGCGAACAGATCCTCTGGGGCTGGCTGTTCGGGCATATGTGCTATTGGGTGTTCTGGGCATTACAGGCGGCGGGCGCGATTTTGTCGATGAACATGGGTCTCGGCATGGCGGTAATGAACGACCCGGCCAACGGCAGTTCCACTATGGTGATTTCACAGATTATCTACGTTTACAGCGCCCTGCTGTTCTTCGGCATGGAAGGCCACCTGCTGCTGGTGACTATTCTGCACAAGGGCTTTGTTTACTGGCCGATTGGCCAGGCGATTAACGACCTGACGCTGCGCACGTTCGCCACCGGCTTCAGCTGGATCCTCACTGGCGCGCTGCTGCTGGCGCTGCCGACGCTGTTTATTATGCTGCTGGTGCAGGGCGTGTTCGGCCTGCTGAACCGTGTCTCGCCAACGCTGAATCTCTTCTCGCTGGGCTTCCCGATCAGCATGCTGTTTGGCCTGTTCTGCCTGTGGGTGCTGAGCGGCAGCGTCAGCGATCACTATTTGCAGCTCACCAACCGTTTACTGGCGCTGTTCGACAGCCTGAGGCGTTACTGATGTCTGGCAGCAGCAGCGGCGACAAGAGCGAAAAGCCTACCGCAGGCAAACTCAGCAAGGCCAAAGAGAAAGGCGATATTCCGCGCTCAAAAGATGTGTCGCTGGCCGCCGGACTGATCGCGTCGCTGCTCTGCCTCGGCAGCTTTTTTCCTTACTGGCGCGAGCTGATTCACGCCTCGTTTCTCGCCGTCAATCAGATGGCCACGCGGCTCGACGATGACGGCGCGCTGCATCAGTTTATGCTGACCCAGGTGCTGATTATCCTGAAGATCCTGATGACCTTAACGCCGATCCCGGCGGCGGCGGTGATCGCCAGCGTGATCCCCGCCGGCTGGATTTTTGTGCCGACGCGCATCAAGCCGGACATCAAAAAGATCAACCCGATCTCCGGTGCCAAAAAGTTTTTCTCCGCCGATCACTACACCGATTTGCTGAAAATGATCGCCAAGTGCGCGCTGCTGATCGGCCTGCTGTACATGGTGATCAAGGGCAACATCGACCAGCTGCTCGGCCTGCAGGCGCTGTTTCTCGACAACGCCATTGTGAAAGGGCTGGCGCTGTTTGAATCGCTGATGCGCCTGTTCGTTTTCACCCTCGCGCTGTTCGCCTTTATCGATATTCCGCTGAGCAAGTTCCTGTTTACCAAGAAGATGAAGATGACCAAACAGGAAGTGCGCGAGGAGTACAAAAATCAGGAGGGCAACCCGCAGATCAAGGGCCGCATCCGTCAGTTGCAGCAGCAGATGGCAATGGGACAGATCAACAGCAGCGTGCCGCAGGCCGACGTGGTGATCACTAACCCAACGCATTTTGCCGTGGCGCTGAAGTATGACCCGGACAAAGCCGCCGCGCCCTACATCCTCGCCAAAGGCACCGATGAGGTGGCGCTGTACATCCGCAGCGTGGCGGCCAAACACAAAGTTGAAGTGGTGGAGTTCCCGCCGTTGGCGCGGGCGATTTATCACAGCACGCGCATCAACCAACAGATTCCGTCTGCCCTGTTTCGCCCGATGGCACAGGTGCTGACCTACGTGATGCACATAAAATCCTGGCGCGCCGGCCAGGCGGAGAAACCCCGCCTGGACAAGCAAATGCCACTACAAGAGGTGAAGAAGAATCATGGCCAAGGTTAATCCCCGCCACTGGCTTGCGCTGCTGCGCAATAGCCATTTTGGCGTGCCGGTGCTGCTGCTGAGCGTGCTGGCGATGGTAATTTTACCGCTGTCGCCGATCGTGCTCGACGTGCTGTTTACCTTCAATATCGTGCTGTCGATCATGGTGCTGTTAGCCAGCGTCAGCAGCCGTCGTCCGCTCGATTTCTCGGTGTTTCCGACCATCCTGCTGGTGACCACGCTGATGCGCCTGACGCTCAACGTCGCCTCAACGCGCGTGGTGCTGCTCAACGGCCACGACGGCGTCGGTGCCGCCGGTAAGGTGATTGAGGCGTTCGGTAACGTGGTGATCGGCGGCAACTTTGTTGTTGGCTTCGTGGTGTTTGTGATCCTGATGATCATCAACTTCGTGGTGGTTACCAAAGGCGCCGAGCGTATTTCTGAAGTCTCGGCGCGCTTTACCCTTGATGCGCTGCCGGGCAAGCAGATGGCGATCGACGCCGATCTCAATGCCGGATTGATCAATCAGGAAGAGGCGCGTCAGCGGCGCAAAGATGTCGCCAACGAGGCGGATTTCTACGGTGCGATGGACGGCGCGTCGAAGTTTGTGCGCGGTGACGCCGTAGCCGGGATCATGATCCTGTTGATCAACGTGCTGGGCGGCATTTTGATCGGCATCTTCAAATACAATCTGCCCGCCGGGCAGGCGTTTGAGCAATATGTTCTGCTGACCATCGGTGATGGTCTGGTGGCACAGATTCCCTCGCTGCTGCTGGCAACCGCCGCCGCGATCATCGTGACCCGCGTCAGTGACGGCAACGACATTGGCGACGAGATCAAATCGCAGCTGCTGGCAAAACCCTCGACGCTCTACACCGCCGCACTGGTGATGTTTGTGCTGGCGGTAGTGCCTGGCATGCCGCACACGGTGTTTTTAACCTTTACCGGTCTGCTGCTGTTTGCCGCCTGGCGCCAGAACCGCCGCGTGCAGCCAGCAACGCAGAACGAGAACGATATCAGCGCCATTCAACAGGCGTTGCAGCCGGAAGATGACGGCCTGAGCGTCAGCTGGCAGAGCATTCCGCTGATCGAGCCGGTTGGCCTGAATTTGGGCTATAAGCTGGTGACTATGGTGGATAAAGCCAAAGGCAGCCCGCTGACCCAGCGTATTCGCGGCGTGCGTCAGGTGGTATCGGAAACCAGCGGCGTGCTGCTGCCGGAGATCGCCATTCGCGAAGATTTCCATCTCAAACCGGCACAGTACGCGATAAAAATCAACGGGGTGCGCACTGCCATTGGTGAAGTGCACGCCGACCGGCTGATGGCGATTCCTACCGCCGAGCAGTATGGCGAAATCGACGGCCTGCTGGATACCGATCCCGCTTACGGCATGGCGGTAACCTGGATTCTGCCGGAGATGAAGGCCAAAGCGCTGAACCTTGGTTATCAGGTGGTGGATTGCGCCAGCGTGGTCGCTACCCATGTGAATAAAGTGGCGCGTGAGAACCTGCCGGAGCTGTTCAATTATGAGGATATCACCGCCCTGAACGAACGACTGGCCAGTATGGCACCGAAACTGGCGGAGGATCTCAACGCCGCGCTGAACTACAGCCAGCAGCTGAAGATCCACCGGCTACTGTTGCAGGATCAGGTATCGCTGAAGGATATCGCCACCATTGCCACCACGCTGGTGGAGAGCGCGGCGGTGACCAAAGATCCGATCCTGCTGGCGGCAGACGTGCGCTTTGCGCTGCGCCGGGCGATGGTGGCGGCGATCGCGCCGGATCATAAACCGCTGTCAGCCTTTACGCTCGACAGCGATCTGGAGAATCTGCTGCTGGCGGCGCTGAATCAGGCGCAGCAGGCGGGCAAGATCGCTCTCGACAGCTTCCCGGTGGATCCTAATATTCTCACCCAGCTGCAATCCACCCTGCCGGTGATCCATGAGCAACTGAAGGCACAGAACCTGACGCAGGTGCTGCTGGTCACGCCGCAGCTGCGCCCGCTGATCGCCCGCTACGCACGGCTGTTTGCCGCCGGTTTGCAGGTGCTCTCCTATAACGAAGTGCCGGATGATGCCCGCCTGGAGATTGTCGGCACCGTTAGTTAAGATATTTCTTTACTTATCAGGCCCGGAAACCCCGCCGGGCGCTGTTTTTCGCTGCTTTATCCTCCGCTATTCCTGCCTGAAAAAATTATTTATTAACGCTATTCAACTATTTAGTTGTGCAATCGCTTGCCCTAAGTAATGTCCCATATCGGCTGTGTTTTCAGGCGTTTATCATCCGCACCTTCTGGGGCCGCAGCCCGTCAGAGGCCGCATTTCCTGCGTCCTGCGTCCCGTTTATGCATCTCTTCCGCTGGCGCTCTGCCGGTGGAAAAACATAAGGACATGCCGATGAAACTCTCTCTGTTAACCCGTAGCTGCCTGCTGGCTTTAGCCACCGGTGGCATTGCACCTGCGCTGCAGGCGGAAGCCTGGCGTGCCGAAGGTGGTGAACAAAAAACCGTGACCAGCGGCCATACCACCAGCACACCGGGTGAATATCCGCTTTATGCCGAAGGTGCAGGCAGCACGCTCATTAGCGAAAATGCTTATGAATTCAATACCACCGGCAACGATCTTTACGCGGCTTATGCACTGGATGGTGGCACGATCATCGCCAACGGCGGCAACTTTACCACCAGCGGTACCGGTGCCCACGGCCTGCTCGCCGAAGACGCAACGCTGGTAATTAACGGCGGCACGGTAGCCACCTCCGGCAGCAGCAGCCATGGGATAATGGCCAGCGGCGGCGCGGCTGATATCAGCCTGGAAGATCTGAATATCACCACCTCCAGCAACGGCAGTAACGGCATCAACATGACCAGCGGCATACTGGAAGCTCAGCGCATCACGCTGACGACCTCCGGCAGCAACGCCGATGCGGTTTCACTTGATAACAGCCAGGCGGATCTCAGCGACAACAGCAGCATTACCACCCGCGGTAATGACAGCAACGGCGTGCGCGTACAGAACAACAGCCGCCTGACCATCAGCGACACCACCATTGAACTGGCTGGCAGCGGCAACGCCAGCGGACTGAATATCAGCGACAGCACCGTTAACGCCACGCGGCTGACCGTTACCGCAGCGAACAGCAGCCGCGGTATTGTAGCCAGCAGCAGCGACGGCACTCATCGCTTGCAGCTCAGCCAGACCAACATCACCACCGATGAAGGCGATGCGCTGGTGCTGTCGGGCGGTGAAGCCGAGATGACTAACCTGGTCATCAACAGCAATGAAGGCTATGGCATTCGCAGTGAAAACACCGCGCTAACCCTCAACCAGGGCACGATTGAAACCCTCGGCAGACAGTCAGATGCTATCTGGCTCAGCGGTGACAACAGCGTTGCCAATATTGATGATGTTGAACTTTCAGCCAGCGGCGTGCGGGCCCATGCGGTGCTACAGGACGGCGGCAGCATTACGCTGCGCAACAGTGAACTGCAAACCAGTGGCATTGGCGGACACGTTATTGAGAGCAGCAACGGCGTGTTCAACGGCGATAATCTGCGTATTAATAGCAGCGGCGCAGGAGGCCACGGCGTGCTGGTCGGCGCTGATGCAGTCGTCACCCTGACCAACAGCGACATTAACACCCTCGGCGGTGGCAGCGCGGGCATACGCGTAAACAGCGGCGGCAGGTTGATCGGCAGCGGCCTGGGCATCGATGCCAGCGGCGGCTCAGCGGTGGCGCTGCAGGGCGGCGATTTACAACTCAGCGAGAGTAAATTACAGGCCACCGGCACCACCGCGGTGCTGGATGTACAACCCGCCGATGACGTTCGCGGCCAGGGCCGTTTCGACAATGTTAGCTTCAGCAGTGAACAGGGTGCGCTGATCAAAGCCACCGGCGGCAACGCCGATCTGATCTTTAGCGGCAGCGGTGAGCTGAAAAGCAACGGCGGCGGCCTGCTGCTGGACGCGACCACGCCGGGCACCAGCGATCTTACCGTGCAGGCGGATAACTATCAGCTGGCTGGCGATATGCACGTCGGTGACAACCATCGGGCGGCGGTGACGCTGAGCGGTGAGTCGGTGTGGCAAGGTGCGGCATCCGCGCTGACTGAATTGTCACTGAATAACAGCCGCTGGTTGATGACGCTCTCCTCTACGCTTGGTTCGCTGAATTTACAGAATGGCCGCGTGAACTTTGGCGCTGCTGGGGCGGATGATTTTCAGACGCTAACCACCGATACGCTTAGCGGCAGCGGCGAGTTTGCCATGCGCACCGATATCGCTAACCTGCGCGGTGACCGGCTGCAGGTCACGGCTGACGGTGCCTCACAGGGGAATCACACCCTTGTGGTGGAGGATTCGGGCCGTGCGCCGCAAAACGGTGACGATCGCCTGGTGCTGGTCGATGCCAACGGCGGCGATGCGCGCTTTAGCCTGGCGGGCGAGCATGTCGATGCCGGGGCATTCCGTTATTATCTGCACGAAGAGAACAGCGACTGGTATCTGGCGACCGTAACTGAATCGGTTGACCCCGTTGACCCGGCCGATCCTGATCCCATCACGCCAGTCGATCCGGTCGATCCGGTTACGCCCGTTGTGCCGATTATTCCGGAAGATCCCCAGGATCCTGTGGCTCCCGGCAGACCTGACACGCGCGCTAATAACCTGTCAAAAGGCGCCAACGCCGGGTTAGGCCAGCAAACGGCACTGATTGCTTTACTGACGGCGGAAAATGCCACGCTGGTAGAGCGTATGGGTGAACTGCGTACCGATGGCGGCAGCGGTTTCTGGGTGCGCCTCATCGGTGAAAACCTGAAGCACGATCTCGCCCGCAGCCGCGCTTTTGAGCAGCATATAGCTGGTGTGCAGTTGGGCAGCGATAAGCGCTTGCCGTACGCAAGCGGCGATCTGCTGCTGGGTGGCCTGTTCAGCACCACCGTCTCGCAGCAGGATTACGGCAATAACAGTTCCGGCGAGCTGACCTCTTTTAGCTTCGGCGGCTATGCCACCTGGCTGGATCACAACGGTTTCTATGCCGATGCGGTCGTGAAGTTCCACTCGCTTGAAAGTAACCTCGATATGCGTAACAACCTCTATCGCCAGATCGACGGTGACAGCCGCAGCCAGGCGATGACCGCCAGCCTCGAGGTTGGTAAGCAATGGAAAAATGATGCAGGCTGGTTTGTCGAGCCTCAGGCGCAGCTGACCTCTTTTATCCTCGCCGGTGACACGCTGACGCTGGATAACGGACTGGAAATTAAAAACCGTCATTACACCTCTCTGCAAAGCCGGTTTGGCGTACGAGCCGGACGCGCGCTGGCGCTGGACGATCAGCAGTCGCTGAACCTCTACGCTAAAGTGTCGAAAATTACCGAGCACGGTAACGAGCCGGAAGTGCGCGTTGATGGTGTGCCGCTTTATGCCGCTTTGCCTGGTAACCGTATTGAATACACGGTAGGCGCCAGCTGGCAGCTGAACCCTAAGCATAAGTTTTATGCGGAGGCGGGCTATGGGCACGGTAAGCGGATTGAGCAGCCAATGACGTTCAATGCCGGATATCGTTATAGTTTTTAAGGTGGCCTTCGGGCCAAGCCTGGGCCTTATTGAGCCTTGAGGCCAGGCTGGGCCCTGGGTCAAGGGCTTAAAGGCCAGGTCAACGGCCATTTCGTTCTGCCTTGCTGGCGGCTCGCTTAAAGGCCAGGTCAACGGCCAGGTCAACGGCCATTTCGTTCTGCCCTTCGGGCCGCCCGAGCAGGGGCGGCATGCGCCCCGCCCCTGCACCCCGGCTATCCGGCAAACACAACCGCCCGCCGCAGGCGGGTACCTTCGTCGGTTCACATTTCTTCACGGACCGCTCGCGATTCGCTCCTGCTCAGCGCTCCCTTGTCCCGCCATCCATGGCGGGACATCCTAAAATGTTCACCTCCTCAGCGGTAGTGATGCCTCCTCAAGGTCAACCCCCAGGTCAAAACCCAAACCTTAATTCAAAAGGGAAAAGGGAAAAGGGAAAAGGGAAAAGGGAAAAGGGAAAAGGGAAAAGGGAAAAGGGAAAAGGGAAAAGGGAAAAGGGAAAAGGGAAAAGGACTTTAATCATTTTAAATATAATGGAAATAGATAAACCACTAACTTGCTATATGAATACTGCTTTATTGAGAACTTAAAGTTTTAGTAAGGAATCTCATTAAGGTTTGGGTTTTATTTAAGAGTTTGGGTTTTATTTAAGGGCTTGGGTTTTATTTAAGACTTTGCTTTTAGTCTGTTTGGTTTTGACTTGGGTTTTGACTTTGAGGAGGCATCACAAACGCCGAGGCAAAAGCGTTTTCCAGGACGAGCCGCAGGGATGCGGCGAGAGGGCGCGCTGAGCCGGGAGCGAATCGCGTCCGATCCGTCAGGAAAAGGCTTTTGCTGAGGGAACCCGCTCAGCGGGCGGTTGTGTTTGCCGGATAGCGCGGGTGCAGGGCCGGGACGACTGCCGGCCCTGCTCGGGCAGGCTTCAGCCTGTACGAAATCGCCTTTGACCTTGACCTGGGTTTTGACTTTGAGGAGGCATCACAAACGCCGAGGGAAAAGCGTTTTCCAGGGCGAGCCGCAGGGATGCGGCGAGAGGGCGCGCTGAGCCGGGAGCGAATCGCGTCCGGTCCGTCAGGAAAACGCTTTTGCTGAGGGAACCCGCCTTTGGCGGGCGGTTGTGTTTGCCGGATAGCGCGGGTGCAGGGCCGGGGCGACTGCCGGCCCTGCTCGGGCTGCCTTCAGGCAGAACGAAATGGTCGTTGACGTTGACCTTAAAGCCGCCTGCAAGGCAAAAAGCCGCCTGCTTCCAGGCCCCCTCCCCCAACTGTTATAGGTTTCCCTTCCCCTTCTGTCTCTGCTATGAGACGCCATTTTATGCTTTACTATGTAGCAGAATGCATCAACGAGGAATCACGATGGAAGCCATTAAAAACATCATGCTGCGGGAAATCGCCATCCTGAACCAGGAAGAGCGTCGGGACAACCGACCGCGTTTCAGCCTGAATTTCCTGCGCACGCACCCGGGCCTGTGGGCCATCATGTACATCTGTTACGCGCTCTGTGTAGTGCTGATCTTCACCACCGACTTTCTCGGCTGGCCGGCGTTCTGGTTCGCCACGGCGTTTGTGTTGATCATGAGCGTGCTGATGCTGATGGATATCAATCCAAAGTACCGTTTTGAAGATATCGACGCCCTTGATCTGCGCGTCTGCTTTAACGGCGAATGGTATTACGTGCGTGCCCTGCCGCAGCATGCCATCGACGAAGTGCTGGCAAACCGCGAGACACCGGAAGCGGTGAAAGAAGGCATCGCCCGCCTGATGCAGCAGAAAGGCGAAGTCGATTTCTACGATCTCTATTTTCTGACCTGGGGCAACCGCGCGGCCAGCAAGATCTAATGCGGCTGGCTGAGCTGCTCGCTAATCAGCTCGGCCAGAATCGCGACTGCTGCTTCCTGCGCCGCATCCCAAGGCCAGGCAGTATTAAAGCGAAAGTAGTTAATATACTGATTGCCTGAAGAAAACATACTGCCCGGCGCAATGCTGATGTGGTGCTCCAGCGCGCGGCGATAAAGCAACGTCGCATCCTGTCCGGCAGGCAGTTCAATCCATAAAAAATAGCCGCCCTGCGAATCGTTGATTTTTACCTGCGGCGGCAGCAATCGACGCAACGCCTGACGCGCATGATTTTTACGCTGCGCCATCACCTGACGAATACGCCGCAAATGACTGTCATAGCTACGCGTGCCGAGATAGTTCGCCAGCGCCAGCTGCATCGGCGCGCTGGTGGAGAGCGTGCTCATCAGCTGTAACCGCTGAATGCGTTGCGCATGCCGACCCGCCGCTACCCAGCCGACGCGAAATCCCGCCACCAGATTCTTGGAAAACGACGAGCAGTGCATCACGTTGTCATGCTGATCCCAGGCTTTCACCGGCAGCGGCCGCTTGCCACCAAACCACAGCTCGGCATAAACATCATCTTCGATTAACGCCACGTTACGCGCCGCCAGCAGCGCCGCCAGCCGCTGCTTGTTAGCATCCGGCATGGTAAAGCCCACCGGATTTTGCTGGTTGCTCATCAGCCAGCACGCCTTGATCGGCCAGCGATTCAGCGCCTGCTCCAGCTGATCGAGATCGATACCGTGCTGCGGATCGGTGGCGATGGCCACCGCCTTGAGCTTCAGCCGCTCAATCGCCTGTAATGCGCCATAAAATGCCGGGTTTTCAATCACCACCCAATCTCCCGGCTCGGTTACCGCCTGTAAGCTGAGATTCAGCGCTTCCATGGCGCCATTGGTGATGACGATCTCATCCGGCGACACGGTAATGCCCTGCTGCGCATAACGCTGTGCCAGCGTTTTACGCAGCGTTTCATTGCCGGGCGGCAGGTTATTCAGCGCATCGCTGGGTTTGAGATGGTGCGAGACGTTGCTAAGCGACCGCATCAGCTGGCGCATCGGAAAGAGTTCGGGATCGGGAAAAGCGGAGCCAAACGGAATCACCTGCGGGTCGCGCGCCGCCTGCAACACTTCAAAGATAAAGCTGTTGATATCGACGCTTTCGGCCAGCTGCACCGGCTGATGGCTGGCGGGCTGGCTGAGATATTCCGCGCGCGGCGCGACAAAATAACCCGACTGCGGCCGTGAGACGATCCAGCCCTGGCTCTCCAGTACCTGATAGGCGTGCATCACCGTCATCAGGCTCATGCCGCTGAGTTCCACCTGCTGACGCAGCGAGGGCAGTTTCTCTCCTGGCTGCCAGGCTTCCGCCTCGATTTGTTCCCGTATCTGCTGCACCAGCTGTTGGTATTTTGCCACGTTGCGCTTTCATTTTTGGCTGTTTGAGGCCGCGCAGTATAACTAACTTTATCGCCGATTGCTGAAGCCGGTTTATGAGTTTACTTTTGATTTTGCGAAGGGCTGATCGAACAGGGCATTAACACTGACCTGACCTGGTTGACCTTCCTGGCTACACTGCGCTGACGTCGCATTTTTCAACACGCGCCCCCTAACCCGGCGGGCGTTTTTTTTGCGCGGTGCCGCGCTGTTTGCCTTCAACGATCCCGCCACCCTGCGCCCGCATGTGGCCCTTCACCTCAGAAAATTCCAGTTTCGGGACAGGTCTTCTGTCGCTGATTTCCCGCAACCAGCAGAATCGCGCAAACCCGGTGATTCCGGTTAGCACGCTACGAATGATTCGCAGCGTAATATCATTCTGAGGGAAACAGCATGACCATGCAGATCAATAATGCAGTTGAGTATTGGACGAGCAACCGTGAGTGGAGCATTACCCTGACGCCAACAGAGACCGATCTGGAGTTTATGTGGGTCTATTTCAATAATGTAGAGATCAAAGTGCCTATCGCGGGCCAGAACCCTATTATCTGGTCGCCGCCAGAAGAACTGTTTAAAGAAGGCGTAAACAGCGTCAGCATGCGCTTCGACGACTTCGCGAAAAACCCTGGCCCAAGCTCGGTATTCAACTTAAACCTCGATACCACTGCCCCCATCAAGCCACGCATTCTTTTTACCACCGACGATGTCGGCAGCAACACCGCTATCGTGGGCCCGGACGGCCGCACCGACGATCAATCGCCGGTACTCAATGGCCTTGCTGAGCCAAAAAGCCTGGTGACGCTTTATAACGCGCAGGATGTGGTGATTGGCAGTGCGATTGCCGACGGTAACGGCCTGTGGCAGATCGAGGTCGAACTGGCCGATGGCGAGCATGGATTCTATGTCACAGCGACAGATGCTTTGGGTAACGTCAGCGATGAGTCCGATACCTTTAATCTGGTGGTCGGGCCGGATCTCGGCAACACGCCGCCTGGTGTGGCGCTGATCACCCATGCTGAGGATGACGTTGGCGCGTCAACCGGCGAACTGCGCTCTGGCGCCATCACCGATGACACCCGTCCACAGCTGCACGGCACCGCGCAGGCGGACAGCACGATCAATATCCAGTATCGCAACGGCGACGGTGAGTGGATCGACGGCGTCGTAGCAGTAGCCAACGCCAGCGGAGAGTGGAGCTGGACTGCACCTGAGCTGGAAGCAGGCAACTGGGAATTCCGCGCCAACGCCGGTGGCAGCTGGAGCCAGCCGTTCGGACTTGAAATTGCCACCGCGGGCAGTGACGCGCTTAAAGCGGCAATCAGCCAGGCAGAAGATAACTTTGGTGAATACACCGGTCCCCTGCTCAGCGGTGCGATCACCGATGACGCCACGCCAACCCTGAGCGGACGCGCTGAAGCTAACGCTACCGTAATTATCCGCTGGAATGACGGCAACGATTTCTTCACCACCACGGTACAGGCAGACGCCAGCAGTAACTGGCAGTGGACTCCCGAGCCGGCGCTCGCACCTGGCAAGTGGGACTTTGCGACCAAAACCAGTAGCAACACCTGGAGCGCACCTTTCACGCTGGACATCATCACGCCAGGCTCGCAGGCACCGCTGATGACGGATGTCTATGACGACGTAATACAAAAGATCGGTACCGTTGCCAACGGCACTGAAACCAATGACAAGGAACTCCAGCTCAGCGGGCGCGCCGAAGCGAACAGCATTGTGTACATCTATGACAATGAAGAACTGCTGACCTCGGTAACGGTGGGTCAGGACGGTAACTGGCAAGTGACCACACCGGAACTGGATGATGGCGATCACAGCTTGACTACCAGCTACGGCGACTACGAGAGCAGCCTGGCGACCTGGGATTTTGAAGTCGATACCGCGCCGCCGCCCGATTTCGAGATCGACTCCATGAGAAGCGCTAAGACGTTCAACCTCTCCTATGAAGAGATTGTTGCTGATGGGCAAAAATCACTGTGGATCGACAACGACAAGCGCCAGTTCAAGGTAGATGGCAACGAAGGTGATGTACTGGAGCTGGAAAATCTGACGCCGCAGGAGTGGCTGTCGATGGGTGAAGTGACCATTGCAGGCACGCAGTATGACGTCTGGAGTCATCAGGGTGGTGAAACTGAACTGCTGATTCAGCAGGGCATCATCAGCGAACTGGATCAGGCGTAACCGCACGTCGATTAGCCAACCGACGCGGGCGCAGCGCCCGCGCTTTAGCCATTAACGTGCTGATGACTAACAAACCGGGCGCATCAGTCCACCATCGGTCCGAATTTTTTAGAGGAATATCTGCGTGAATATTTTAAACACGCCAGGCGTCAACATTCTTGAGCGCGACGTCAAACGGCCAACATTCTCCGCGACGCTGGATACCGAGGCCGGCAAGGGCGGCCAGGTCGAAATCGTCATCGGCGGCGACAGCTACACCGTAATGATCGACCCGGCCGATGGCAGCTGGAGCTTGACGTGGCCTGAGGATCTGGATGACGGCACCTACAGCATATCCATCCGTGTCACCGACAAAGCCGGCAACGACGGCCATCCAAAGCTCTATAACCTGGTGATCTCCACCACGCCGCCGGAGCCACCGGAATTACTTAACCTTTACGACGATGTTGGCGGCAAAACCGGCAGCTTTGACGCCGGTGTTCCTACCGATGACCGTCGTCCGACGCTGACCGGCCTGGCGCCAAAAGGCTCACTGGTTTTCCTTAAAGATGGCGACGTCGTTATCGGCAGCGCGCTTGCCGATGCGGAAACCGGCAAGTGGACGCTGGAACCGAACGTCGACCTGCAGGACGGCGAAAACCGCCTGACGCTGGTCACCCACGACACCTTTGCCAAAAAGGATCGTGAAAGCGAGGAATCTGAGCCATTTATCATCGTGGTTAACGCAGACGGCGCCGACAACGGCGGCATTGCGCTGATTACCCACGGCTGGGACGACAGCGGCGAGAACTTCGGCGAGCTGAGCACCGGCGCGCTGACCAGCGACACCACCCCACAGCTGTTCGGCTCCGCCCCGGCCGACAGCATCGTGCGCGTGCAGTACCGCGGCGAAAACGGCAGCTGGACTGACGGCGGCACCGCCGTTGCCGGCCCGGACGGCGAGTGGAACTGGACCGCCCCTGTGCTGGACGCAGGCAACTGGGAGTTCCGCTCCTCGGCGGCCACCTCCGGCGGCTGGAGCGACGAGTTCGCGCTGGAAATCAGCGGCCAGGCGCAGGCTGAGGTGACCATCACCCACGGCTGGGACAGCGAGGGCGCCTACACCGGCGAGCTGCGCTCCGGCGCGCTCACCGACGACAGCAAGCCGCAGCTGTCCGGCCGCGCCGAGGCCAACAGCCTGGTCTACGTGCACGCCCGCCTGCCGGGCGGCGAATGGGAGCGCGTCGGCTCCGCCCATGCCGGCCCGGACGGCCGCTGGACGCTGGAGACCGAGCGCCTCAGCGCCGGTTCAAATGAGCTGACCGCGGGCAACAGCCCGGCAGCCTCCGGCGACGCCCTGTTTGAACTCGAGGTGGTCACCGCCGACCCGGCCGCGCCGCAGATTGTGGATATCTACGATAACACCGGCCCGATTACCGGCTACATGGGCAATCCGGACATCACCGATGACCGCACGCCGCGCCTCGAAGGCCGCGCGCCGACCGGCGCCGTGGTGGTGATTTATCAGGACGGCGTGCCGGTGGGCTCGACGGTGGCCGCCGGCGGCCTGTGGCAGTTTGAGGTGCCGGCGCTGACCGAAGATGGCACCTACAGCTTCACCACCGCCATCCGCAGCGGCGGCACCGACGGCCCGCAGTCCCCGGCGTGGGAGATCGAGCTGATCACCGGCAACTCCACGGACGTGACGCTGGAAATCCTCAGCATGACCGCCGACAGCGGCGCCTCCGCCAGCGACTTTATCACCAACGACGGCTCGGCCGGCCGCACCCTCAGCGGTATCCTCAGCCGCCCGCTGGGCCAGGGCGAGCGCGTGCTGGTCAGCAACGGCATTCAGACGCTGGAAGCGATAGTGAACGGCATTAACTGGACGCTGGTCGACCCGGACGCGCACAGCGGCAGCTGGGATTATCGTGCCTGGGTGGAAAACGAAGCGACCGGCAGCAACAGCGAGCGGGCACAGCAGACGGTAACCTTTGACAACAGCATCGTCCGCGCCACCATCGACAGCATCTATGACTCCGCCAGTGGAAAGGACCTGGATGCCGGCGCCACCACCGCCGACCGCACGCCGACGCTGAGCGGCAAGGCCGAGGCGGACAGCCTGGTCACCATTTACGACGGCACCACGGCGATTGGCTCGGTGCAGGCCAGCGACAGCGGCGACTGGACGTGGACCGCGGGGTCATCTTTAGGAATCAAGACCTATAACTTCAGCGTGGTGGCAGAGGATACCGCCGGCAATGAAAGCGTGCCGTCAGCAGGATGGGAAATAAAGGTTGCGGCTTCCGGCAACAGCACGGAGAACTGGGAGGGCTATGAAAATGTTAATCTCAAGGCAGGCCAGACTTACCATTTTGACGATGGCCTGCGCGTAAAAGTGCTTAGTACTTTACCTAATATTCGCGAGGCTGGAATATCCATTATGAATCCTGCCGAATATGATTCAAAAGGCCAACTCGGCGAAAAAGCCATGGCTTTATGGTATGGCGCAGTGACGCAGTTTACCGTTCCGGCAACTGATGCATTCTCTCTTTCTTTCATCACTTTCAGTAAGCAACTTCCGCCAAAGGTGACGGTACGATATTATGACACGCAGGGAAAGCTTTTACACGCGGAAACGTTTGATTTGGCAGATGCCGGGTTCCAGGAGTTGTTTACCTCAACCTATATCAGCGATGATGGTCGCCAGATCCAGAATGTGACCATTACATCACAAGGCTATATGTGTAATGCCTTTCTTGACTCAGTATCATGGGGCGAAGATGTTATTCGTCCTGATAATCGTGTCTCCGGCGAAGAAAACAGCCGCGATAACGAAGTTGATATAAACACGCTCGTTAATAAAGAATCCGACGAGGAAAATAAAGGCCAGATCGATCTCACCGGTGAAGAAAATAACCAGGTAACCCTTAACCTGAATGAATTACTGACTTCCGGTGAAAAGAACCTGTTTATTGAAAACGGTAAAACCCAGCTGTTAATTACCGGCGACGAAAACGACACCGTGCAGCTCGACGACCTGCTGCCGGACGGCACCGACACCGGCGACTGGATTGCGCAGAACGGCACCGTCACCGTGGCGGGCGTGGAATACCAGGTGTTCAGCCACAGCGGCGAAGAGGCGGATGTGCTGATCCAGCAGGGCATCAAAACCGAACTGATTTAAGACTCAGTCCGGCTGTTAAGGCCGGACGTTAACACCACCCCTGAGGGAGCCTGCCGGCTCCCTTTTTTATCCGCAAACGTAAAGGGTCACAGGGAAACCTGCGGGCCTGCTTTGCAATTGCCGACTGCACGCGGCCGCACAAACTCGCCTTTTACCCGCTTTCCCGCCCGGGAACCCACGATTTTCCGGCCATTCGGGACGGGTCTCATCGCTCATTCACCCACAAATTAGCATGCTGATGATACACCGCACCGGCGCCTCAGCCGGTGAATTAACATAGCCATAAAAAGGATCACTACGTGAACATTTTAGCTACTCCAGGCGTTAACATTCTTGAGCGCGACGTCAAACGGCCAACATTCTCCGCCACGCTGGATACCGAAATCGGTAAAGGCGGCCAGGTTGAAATCGTCATCGGCAGCGACAGCTACACGGTGATGATCGACCCGGCCGACGGCAGCTGGAGCTTTACGTGGCCTGAGGATCTGGATGACGGCACCTACAGCCTCTCCATCCGCGTCACCGACAAAGCCGGCAACGACGGCCATCCAAAGCTCTATAACCTGGTGATCTCCACCACGCCGCCGGAGCCACCGACGCTGTTCACCCTCGACGACGATCAGGGCGACAAAACCGGCTTTTTTAAATCTGGTGAAACCACCGACGATCTGCGTCCAACTCTAACCGGCCTGGCCAAACCGGGCTCCATCGTGGTGCTGATGCGCGACGGCGAGGAGATCGGCAGCGCCGTGGCCGATGCCGTGACCGGCCTGTGGAGCCTTGAACCGAACCAGGATCTTGCCGACGGCGAAAATAGCCTGACGCTGGTCACCCGCGACACCTTTGCCAAAAAGGATCGTGAAAGCGAGGAGTCCGAGCCGTTTACTATTGTGGTTGGCCCGGACGCCACCACGCCGGGCCCGGGTCCTGCCCCCGGCCTGGTGTTTATTGACGGCGCAGAGGATAACGTTGGCGCTAACACCGGCCCGCTGACCTCCGGCGCGCTCACCGACGACACCCGCCCTGAGCTGCATGGCACCGCCCCGGCGGGCAGCACGCTGCGCCTGCAGTACCGCAGCGACAACGGCGACTGGATTGAAGCAGGCAACGTGCCGGTTAACGCTGACGGCAGCTGGAGCTGGAGTCCGACCGATGCCCTGCCCGACGGCAGCTGGGAGTTCCGCGTGCGCGGCGAGGGCGGCTGGACCGACGAGTTCGCGCTGGACATCGACAGCGCGGCGCAGGACGCCATGCTCATCACCCACGCCACCGACAACAAGGGCCCCTACACCGGCGAGCTGGCCAGCGGTGTCGCCACCGACGACGACACGCCAACCCTGCACGGCCGCGCCGAGGCCAACAGCATCGTTTACATCCACGGCGCGTACAACGGCAGCGATACCTGGAACCCGATGGGCAGCGTGGTCGCCGGACCGGACGGCAGCTGGAGCCTGACTACCACTTCCCTGTACTTAACCGGCAACTGGCGCTTCCACGCTGGCCCGACCGAGGAGTTGAGCTCGCGTACCGACACCTTCGAGCTGGAGTACATCATCGGCGGCTCGCGCGTGCCGGCTATCGTCACGGCGTGGGATGACGTTGGGCTGCGCAAGGAAGAAGTTGCCAACGGCGGCACCACCGACGACACCCGTCCGGAGCTGCGCGGTACCGCCGAGGCCAACGCGCTGGTGATGATTGAGTACGGCAAAGCCGGCGAGCCGTACAGCACCGGCTACACCGCCATCGCCAACGCCCGCGGCGAGTGGTCGTTCACCCCGCCGGATACGCTCGGCGCCGGCGACTGGGTGTTCCGTGCCAAAGCGGGCAACGGCAGCGCCTATAGCAACAGCTGGCGGCTCACCGTGACCGAAGGCACAACAGACACCCTGATCTATGACTTTGAAAAAATCACCCCGCAGACCATTACCGGGGCGTGGAAATATGACGAGCTGACCATCACCCCTGTGACCACCGGCAACGTCAGTTACCGGATAATCGATCACGCCACGTTTGGTAAAGTCATGTCTGTGGACACCACAAGCGCGGGGATCAACACACCGGTACAGTTCCGCATCGATTTTGAGCAGGAGGTGAACTTCGTTCAGCTTGACGCCATCGACTGGGAGGGCGCGCAATCCTACGTCAGCTTCCACAACAGCGCGGGTACCGAAATTGGCCGCGTCTATGCCAAAGATATCCGCAGCGACGTCACCCAGCAGCTGCGCTTCCACACTGACAAAAATGAAATAGCGTACATGCAGTTCAATATGCAGAGCAGCACGACGGATTTCATGATTGACGATATTATTATCAAGCAGAACCATAATCCGCTGCTCGAGCCGGACTCCGGTACTACGCGCTTTGATGCCGGGAATTTTAGCACCACTTCGCTGGGCACCTACGAGTTTGATGATGGCCTCAAGATGGTCATTGAAAAAAATGACGGCAATGCGGTTATCAGCAGCGATGCGAACCACGGCCTGCTGATGCGTAGTCTGGCCATTCAGGAGCTTCAGTTAGGCGCCACCGACCGGGTGGAGTTTGAGATCACGTACATGCACAAAGCCTCTGTGCATAAGATGGAGGTCTATTCCACCACCGGCGAACTGCTCTCCACGCAGATGCTGACCAGGAATGGCAAGCATTACGTAGAAGCGCCGGCAGGCAAGCTGATCTCGCATATTGTCTACACTAACGGCGACGATAAGGTGGGGACAACAGCAGACATTGGTTATTTTCTGGGTAACATGAAATGGGGCCAGAACGTCACCAGTAAGACGCTGCATCACTGGACCTTTGATAATAATACACTGGAAGGCTGGACCCTGGCAGGAGACTATGCCAAGACTAATTCAGGTAACAACGTGTCATCATCCAGGGTTAATTTGAAAACGGACGCTGTGGGTGGTAATACCTACTCAGGCCAGGTTATGTATTACGACGTCGTTGTTGAAAAGGGAAAAACGTACGATTTCTCTTTTACAGCCACACGAGTGTCGACAGATTATGGACATCCTGAATTAGGCATGACAGTTGGAGATATTGCTGTTATTCCAGCGACTACCATTGCTAGCGGCTCATACGATCTGACTGGCTCCTGGACGGCGACCGAGTCAGGTACCGTCAGGGTTGCTGTTACCAATAATACAGCCACCGGGACAGGTAACGATTTCTACCTTGATAATATAAAGATGAATGAAAGGTTACCCGAGCGCAGCGTCAACGAGCAGTCAGCTAACGGCGTCGACGAAGCCAGCGCGTTCACCTACATCGACAGCGTGGACGAGCTGGAGGTGATCAACGGCGGCGACGGCGTGGACACCCTGGTGATTACCGGCGCACAGCAGACGCTGGTCATCTCTGACGTCGCCGACAGGCTTAACTCCGTGGAAGTGATCGACATCACCGGCAGCGGCGATAACCGGCTGGAAATGAACGTCGGCGACGTGCTCAACCACGGCGGTCGCGACCTGTTTATTGACGACGGCAAACTGCAGTTTATGGTGCAGGGCAACGAAGGTGACACCGTGCAGCTCGACGACCTGCTGCCGGACGGCACCGACACCGGCGACTGGATTGCGCAGACCGGCACCGTCACCGTGGCGGGCGTGGAATATCAGGTGTTCAGCCACAGCGGCGAAGAGGCGGAGGTGCTGATCCAGCAGGGCATCAAAACCGAGCTGATTTAACACTCTGTCCGGCAGGTTTCAGTTTCCCTGCCGGACCTTATCACCACGTTAACAAGGAGCCTGCAGGCTCCTTTTTTCTTTACCGCCTTGTTTTACCGCCCTCTTCTGCGCTTCGCATTTCCATTACGGAATAAACCGCTGTTCACGCAGCGCGGTCAGCCGATCGATAAACATCTCTTCGCTGTCGATGCAGTCGGCAAAGCCGTGCTTGCGCGCCTTGATGGTGCTGGTAATGTTGTCGAAGGTGGTTTTGAGGATAAAGTCGCCAAACTGCCAGGAGACGATGCGGTCATAGGGGTATTCCTGCAGGCCGTTCTCCTGCGTCAGTTGCTGCCACAACGGGCCTTTATCGGCCATCATCTGCTGTAGCGACAGCGGGAACGGCTCGCCCACCGGCACATCAAAAAACGCGGCGATGCGCGGCCAGATGCGCGACCAGCGGAAGTAATCGCCGTTGGTGATGTTAAAAACCTCACCGCGGCAGGATGGCGTTTCCCCCGCCCACTCCACCGCGCTGGCCAGAATGCGCGTGTCGGTCACCTGATAGAGCGCATCCCATGCGGCGCGCGGGCCAGGAAAAGACATTGGCACGCCCAGCGCTTTGGCGAGGGTGCCGTAAATCGCAATCACCATCAGCAGGTTCATCGGGTTGCCGACCGCCATGCCGATCACCGCTTCGGGGCGCAGCGCGGTCCATGACCAGGGTTTTCCCTGCGATCGCTCACGCAGAAAATCTTCCTGATCGTAATAGAAGTTCGGCGGCATATGGCGCGGATCGCTCTCTTTCGCCGGTGATGGGAACGGGCCGATATGCGCGCCATAGGCTTTGCCGCCCTGCATCAGCGTGATGTGCTGAAGCTGTGGCGCGTGCGATTCCAGCACTTCCACCAGATTTTTCAGCATCAGCAGATTGGTCTCCACCAGCTCGGTAGGCGTCGGCTTTTCCTGATAGGCAGCAAACACCAGATGCGTCGCCTCGGGGATCTGCGCCAGCAGGGTTTCACACGACTGACGATCGGTAAGATCCACCGGCAAATGCCTGGCGCGTCCGGCAAAGTCTGGCTTGCGCCGGGAAATCGCCACCAGCTCGACGTCCTGATGTTCAAAATGGCTAAGCACGCCGCGTCCAATCACGCCCACTGCGCCCGCCACCACAACCGTTTTTTTCATAACCGCGCCCTCTGCGCAAACAATGAGAAAACTAAAGTGTTGTGGCGCAGGCGGCAGTCGTCAATATGCTGGAGAGGCGCAAGCGAAGCGCCAGTACGGCGATGCCCCCGTCAATCGGGGGCTGCGGGAGAATGGTTTTTTTTCAGGCGCAGCGGCTAGCGGATCAGGCGCTGGCGGCCAGTTCCGGCTGCGCCTGCATCTCGGCGGCCTGCTCTTCGCCGACGTAATCGGGCAGTTCGCCGATGCGATCCGGCGGCAGCGGTTTACCCAGCAGATAACCCTGCAAGGTGTTGCAGCCGAGGCTGGTCAGGAAGGCTTGCTGCTCGGCAGTTTCCACTCCTTCAGCCACCACTTTCAGGTTCAGCGACTGCGCCAGCGCCACGATAGCAGAGAGAATGGTGGCATCTTCCGGCTTGCTCTCCAGCTCGTTGACGAAAGCGCGGTCGATTTTCAGCTCGCTGGCGGGCAGGCGCTTAAGATAGAGCAGGCTGGAATAGCCGGTGCCGAAATCGTCAATCGAGGCTTTGACGCCCAGCGTGGTCAGTTCGGTAAGAATGCGCACGCTCTCATCGGGATCGCGCATGGCGGTGGTTTCGGTGACTTCCAGCGTCAGCTGCTCCGGCGGAATGCCGTGCCGGTTCAGCGCCGCGGTGACCGTTTGCACCAGGTTATTCTGCTCGAACTGCAACGCCGACAGGTTCACCGCCACCGTCCAGCTTGGATGGCCGCTGTCATGCCATTCACGCAGCTGGCGACAGGCTTCGTTGATCACCCAGCTGCCGATGTTGACGATCATGCCGGTCTTTTCGGCGATCGGCAGAAACACGTCCGGCGACAGCAGGCCGCGCACCGGATGCTGCCAGCGCAGCAGCGCCTCAAAGCCAAGAATCGGCCCGCACGGCGCGCAATATTTTGGCTGATAGAACAGACGCAGCTCGTTGTGCTCCAGCGCCTGCCAGAGATCGTTATTGAGCTGTAGCTGGCTCTGCACCTGAATGTTCATCGACGGCTGGAAGAAGTTGTAGCCGTTGCGGCCGTTGTTTTTGGTGTGATACATGGCGGCATCGGCGTTAAACATCAGCTCACGCTCGTCGGCGCCATCGCCAGGAAACACCGCAATGCCGATGCTCAGCGACACCACCAGCTCGTAACGCGAGACCGCAAAAGGCCGATCGATCGCTTTCACCAGCCCATCGGCAATGGTGGCCGCATCGTTGGGATGGTCGATTTCGGTGAGCAGCACAAACTCGTCGCCGCCCATGCGCGCGAGGGTAAAGTGCCCTTTGACCTCCTGCGCCATGCGTTCGCTTACCGCAATCAGCAGGTTATCGCCAACATGGTGCCCGAAGGCGTCATTAACCGCCTTGAAGCCGTCAAGATCCATGAACATCAGCGCAAACTGGCTGTTTTCGCGGCTGGCTTTGCTGATCGCCTGTTCCAGACGATCTTCCAGCAGAATCCGGTTAGGCAAACGGGTTAAATTGTCATGCAGCGCCAGCTGCGCCAGTTCGCGGTTGGCTTCTGCCAGCGAGCGTGCCAGCAGCGAAGTGCGCGCCTGTAAACGGGCGTCGAGCATGGAAACCAGCAGCGTAATACCAAGAATGGCGATGGTGACCACCGTCACCAGCAGCGCCAGCCAGTTGCCGTTGACGCCCATGTGCGTAGAGTGGCTGTGCGACGGGAAGCTCGCCGCCGCCATGCCGGTATAGTGCATGCCCGCGATGGCGCAGCCCATTAACACCGATGCGCCAATACGCATCAGCGTCAGGCGGCCATTGCCGGTGCGCAGATGAAATGCCAGCCACAGCGCCGCGCCGGAGGCGACCAGCGCGATCACCACCGAGAGCGCGATCCAGCGCCAGTCCCAGATAATGCCGGGCACAAACATCAGCGCCGCCATGCCGGTGTAGTGCATCGCCACCACGCCGCTGCCGAGCACCAGCGCCCCGCCGCACAGGCGCAGCGCTGGCAGTTCGCCGTAGCAAACCAGCCAGAGCGCGAAAATGGACGCCACGATGGCGATCAGCATCGAAATGGCGGTTAGCGACGCGTCATAGCTCATTACCATTGGCAGCGTCATCGACAGCATGCCGATGAAGTGCATCGCCCAGATGCCCACGCCCATGGCAAAACCGCCGCCGATCAGCCAGACCAGCGCGGCTTTACCGCTGGAGGTGGCGACGCGGCCCGCCATATCGAGCGCGGTGAACGAGGCCAGCATCGCCACAATCACGGAGATGATGACCATCATTGCATCATAGGAGGTAACCAACATAGGCGTTTCCAAAAGGTCAGCTGCCAGCGCACCGGCATAAGGTAGAAAAAAAGGGCATCGTCATGTTCGAATTATCGGCATCGCTCGCGGGCATCTTAGGCTATCCGCGCCTGAGCGTACCGATTACTGCAAAAGGTCAATCTGTTGCCTGCGCGATCACGGCGGGCTGGCGATCGCCTGCGCCACGCGCTCTGCTGGCAAGGGTTTGCCCAGCAGATAGCCCTGCAGGGTGGTAAAACCGAGCCGGGTTAGCAGCTGCTGCTGCTCCGCCGTCTCCACGCCTTCGGCCACCATATCGAGATTCAGCCCGTGTGCCATCGTGAGCATGGCGCGCACCACGGTGGCATCTTCGCTGTCCGCCCGCAGGCTGTTGATAAAGTTGCGATCGATTTTCAGCTCGCTGGCCGCCAGATGTTTCAGCTGGAGTAAGTTAGCATAGCCGATACCAAAATTATCGATGGCAATACGCACGCCGAGGCTGGCCAGCGCGGCGATAATCTGCTGACTGAAGGCGGGATCGCGCATGGTTACCGACTCGGCGATCTCCAGCGTCAGCGAACCGGCGGGCAGCTGATGGCGCGCCAGCGCATCGCGCACCGTGTTCAGCAGGTCGTGCTGCTGAAACTGCAGCGCCGACAGGTTTACCGCCACGCTCCATTCCGGATGCCCTCCGGTGTGCCACTGTCGCAGCTGACGGCACGCTTCGTTGATTACCCAGTTACCGATCGAGACGATCAGCCCGGTTTTCTCGGCGCGGGCGAGAAATTTCTCCGGCGTCAGCAGGCCGCGCGTCGGATGCTGCCAGCGCAACAACGCTTCAAAGCCCAGCGGCTGTTGATTGCCGGTGGCGAACTGCGGCTGATAAAACAGCCGCAGCTCCTGACGATCCAGCGCCGCCCAGAGATCGGTGGCCAGCTGTAGCTGATGCTGCGTCAGGGTGTGCATCGCCGGTTCAAAAAAGTGCCAGCCGTTGCGGCCACTCTGCTTGGTGTGATACATCGCCGCGTCGGCGTTGAGCATCAGGATTTTGCGCGTTCTGCCATGCTCCGGGAACAGCGCGATGCCCACGCTCAGCGAGACGCGCAGCTGGTAGCGCGCCAGGTCAAACGGCGCGTCGATCGCCTTCACCAGCGTGCCCGCCACCTGCCCCGCCTGCGCGCGATTCGCCTCGTTGAGCATCACCACAAACTCATCGCCGCCCAGGCGCGCCAGCATCGCTGTCTCCGGCAAATTATCCTTCAGCCGTTCCGCCACCGCCCGCAGCAGCCGATCGCCAATATGGTGTCCCCAGGCGTCGTTGACCGCCTTGAAGCCGTCGAGATCCATGAACATCAGCGCCAGCGGGTGATCTTCCCGACTGGCGCGCCGCAGGCTGCGATCGAGCTGCTGTTCCAGCATGATGCGGTTGGGCAGGCCGGTCAGCCCATCCCGCATCGCAAGCTGCTTCAGTTCACGATTGGCGCGGGTTAGCCGGTACGCCAGCTTTGCCGCCTGCAGCTGGGCATCCAGCATGGAGGCGAGCAGCGTCAGGCCGAGAATAGAGAGCGTGATGATGGTGACCCATACCGCCAGGCCCTGCGCGCTGAATCCCTGATGATCGATCATACTGTGCGCGGAGAAATGGGCGGCGGCCATGCCGATGTAGTGCATACCGGCGACGGCAATGCCCATCACCAGCGCCGCACCGAGCCGCAGCAGCAACACGCCGCGCAGATTTCTTCGCAGGTGAAAGGCGAGCCACAGCGCCAGGCCGGAGGCGCCGATTGCCACCACGCAGGAGACCGCCACCAGCAGCCCATCCCAGCGAATCGCAGGCGAAATCAGCAGCGCACGCATGCCGATATAGTGCATGCCGATAATGCTGCCGCCGAGGGTCAGCGTGCCCGCCAGCCAGCGTCGCAGGGTCAGCACGGCGCGGCTGGCGGCGAACCACAGCGCGGCGGCGGAACCCGCCATCGCCAGCAGCAGTGAACCGAGAGTTAAGGGGATGTCATAACGGGTGGTCAGCGGCATCATCATCGCCAGCATGCCAATAAAGTGCATCGCCCAGATGCCGATGCCCATCGCTGCGCCACCACCGGGCAACCAGAGCAGCGCGCGACGCCCACGTGCCGCTGCCATACGGCCTGCAATATCAAGCGCGGTGAACGAGGCGATAAACGCGACGATCAGAGACACCGTTACCAGGATCCCATCCCAGTTAACCATCAGCATCGTACCACTCCTTTCCATCATGCCTGTCCGCAGCGCTGTCCATAATCGTGACGTTGCCCTAAATATGCTGCCTGTTATCGGCATCTGGTACGCAATATTTACCGCACGCCCTCAGCGAGCCGTGAAATATTGTTACGCAGGGGTACTTTCTGCGAGGTCAAAAAAAACAGCATGCCGAAAAGCGGTCCGTTATCACGACGTTACGCCTGTTCTGCCGTTACGCATAGCACTCTGCGTCACAGAAAAAAGCTGATAAAACAGGGAGTCATCACAATACTTAAGAGAAATTACCCTTTGCCATTTACCCGGAGGGTTCGCTTGTTCTATAGTTAGGAAAATTTATATAAAAACATTTAGTCACATCTCGGAACTTTCTTACAAAATAAGCGAGTTAGCGTCACGAGATGAGCGCAGCGGTTATTTAAGATTTTATTTAATGCGTTACCCATCAGGTGAAAAAGCAGAGCTTGTTTTTAATTCGTAAGGAATGATTATGAAAAAGACGCTTTTTCTTCTGGCCTGTGGCCTGAGTACCGTTGTTTCACCTCTGTCGATGGCGGCGACCACCAACGGCTCCTTTAACGCCACGCTGACGCTGACCACCGGCTGCGTGATCAACGGTGTGCCTAATGCCCCTAACGGCGTGAACTTCGGCACCTTAGACTTCGGTAGCAGCGCTGCGACTTTCACCTCGCTCGATGCCACCTTGCAGGGCTCGCAAGGCGCAGGCATTAACGTGCTGTGCACCACCAATCAACCCTTTAACGTGCGTATTACCAGCAGCAACGAAGCGCCAGGCACCGTATTTGGTACGGTTACCGGTCAGCCACGCTATCTGGTGTTAGGTGCCGATCCTACGCAGGGCATCGCCTACACGCTGTATAACGACGCAGCGCGTGCGACCCCTGTTGCCAATAACACCGATCTGGTCGCGGTGGGCACGCCCAGCCCCACGTTGGGCCAGAACTTCCCCATTTATGGCCGGGTAACCGGCGGCAACAACAGCTCGGCGGTCCCGGCAGGCACCTATACCGATACCATTAACGTTGCTGTGAATTACTGATCGGCGTAGCCGGAATTCAACGATGCCGGGGATGTGGCACCGTCAACTCGCTGCGCCTGCTCTCCTGCTGCTCATGGCTGGACAGGTGCAGGCGCTGCCGACCCAGACGTTTCAGGTCTCGGCGTCGGTGGTGGCGGGCTGTGTGATTTCAGGCACCAATACCGGCGTGTTTGGCACGCTGGATTTTGGCACCCAGTCGGGCGTGTCGCGGCAGAACGTCAGCGCCAGCTTTGTGCAGAGCACCTCGATTAATCTGGCCTGCACGCCCGGCACCAGCCTGAACATGAGCATCAACGGCGGCAGCAATTTTGGCACCTCGCGCAACCTGAAGCTGGCTAATTTCAGTAATACCATCGCTTATCAGCTGTTCAGCAACGCCAGCCGCACCCAGGCCATTCCGGTGAATCAGAACGTCGCGCTGAGTTATGCCAACGCCAATAACATTACGTTGCCGATTTATGGCCAGCTGCAGCTACCCGGACCGACGCGCGCTGGCACCTACACCGATACCCTGACCGTCACCCTGAGCTGGTAACGGGCGAATGAAAAGAAAGGAACCGATCATGAACTGGCTTCGTCCCCTTGCGCTCTCCCTGGCCGTGCTGGCTGCGCCGCTGCTGCATGCGGCAAACTCGGTGATGATCTGGCCGATCGATCCGAAAATTCACAGCGAGGATAAAGCCAGCGAACTCTGGCTGGAGAACCGCGGCAACGCCACCACGCTGATGCAGGTGCGCATCTTTCAGTGGCAGCAGATTAATGGTCAGGAGCAGTATCAAACTCAGCAGCAGGTAGTGGCCAGCCCGCCGCTGGTGCGCATCGAGCCCGGCCAGAAACAGCTGGTGCGCCTGATCAAACAGACGCCGCCGTCCGCCAATACCGAAGCCGCCTATCGCGTGGTGCTGGATGAGATCCCGACGCCACAGAAACCCGGCGAGAACCAGGCCGGACTGACCTTCCAGATGCGTTATTCGGTGCCGCTGTTTGTTTACGGCAATGGCCTGACGCCCGACGGCGTTAAGCCGCAGCTGAGCTGGCAGCTGGTTAATAACGGGGGCAAACGCTTTATTGAGATCGCCAATAGTGGCAACGGCCACGCCCGTATCAGCAAGGCGCAGCTGGATGGTCGCACGCTGTCCGACGGCCTGCTGGGCTATGTGCTGGCCCGCTCCAGCAACCGTTTTCCGGTCAATGCGGCGAGCGGCAGCGAGCTGCAGGCGCAGGTAAATGACAGCAGCTGGCGCAGCCGCGGCTCGCGCTAGCTATGCTGCTTCACCGTTGCGCCTGGGCCATACTCCTTGCGCTGTGTGCCGTTGATGCCACGGCAGAGACCTTTTCGACGCTGCCGCCACCGCCTTCGCTGTCGCCAGCGCCACAGGGCGATCGGCAGCAATATATGCTCGGTCTGGTGGTGAATCAGCGCGATCGTGGTGACATTGTGCCGGTGACCTTTCAAAACGGACACTATCTGCTGCGCGCCAGCGACCTGCAAAACGCCGGGATTCCAGCGGAGAAACTGCCAGCGGGTGAGGTGGATCTCGCCACGCTGCCCGAAGTGCAGGCGGAATACAACAGCCAGCGCCAGCTGCTGTTGCTCACCGTGCCGCCCGGCTGGCTGCCCGCGCAGACCTTTACCGATGACGATCGCGGCCCACGTTATCCGGGCCAGGTCAGCAATGGTCTGTTGCTGAACTATGATGCTTACGCCAGCCGTATCGAACGCGGCAGTTCACGGCTGGCGCTGCTCAGTGAGCTGCGGCTGTTTGGTCCGGCGGGACAGTTTTCCAGCAACGGTGTTTATCAGCAGACGCTGTCCGGCAGCAGTGCGGCGCAGGAGGATGGCTATATCCGCTACGACACGTTTTGGGCCAACGAGGATGAGAATCGCGCGCTGAGCTGGCGCGTCGGCGATCTGATCAGTGACAGCCTCGCCTGGAGCAGCAGCGTACGGCTGGGCGGCGTAACCCTTGGCCGCGACTTCAGCGTGCGCCCCGATCTGGTGACCTATCCGCTGCCCGCCTTTGCCGGTCAGGCGGCCGTGCCCTCCACCGTCGACCTGTTCGTTAACGGCTATCGCACCAGCCGCAACGACGTGCAACCTGGCCCCTGGTCGCTGACCAACCTGCCGTTTGTTAACGGCGCGGGCGATGCGGTAATTGTCACTACCGATGCGGTGGGTCGCCAGATCACCACCACGCTGCCCTTTTATGTCACCAGCGATCTGCTGAAGCCTGGCCTTAGCGATTTCTCTTTTTCGGCGGGTGCGCTGCGGGAAAACTACGGCGTGAAAAACTTCGATTACGGCAGCGCCGCCGCCAGCGGCTCTTATCGCTACGGCGTGAGCGACTGGCTGACGCTGGAGACCCACGCCGAGGCGGCGGAATCGCTGGTGATGGGCGGCGGCGGCGCGCAGTTCAAACTGGGCGCGTTTGGCGTGGTTAACGGCGCGCTGGCGCAGAGCCAGCTGGCCGGAGAACAGGGCACGCAATACAACTGGGGCTATCAGTACAACCGCGACGGCTTCAGCATCGGCACTCAGCATACCGTGCGCACGGCGCAGTTCGGCAATCTGGCGCTGGTCGGCAACCGCAGCGGCGACACCGGCGACGGCAACATTCTCTACGCGCTGAGCCGCCGCAGCGCGCAGTACAACGCCAGCCTGGCGCTGAATCAGTTTGGCAGTATCGGCGCGGCCTACATTGAGATCGTCAGCGGCGATGGCCAGCAAACCCGGCTGCTTAACCTGTCGTGGAGCAAAAACCTGTGGGGCAACAGCAGTGTTTACGTTTCCGCCAGCCACGATCGCGAACAGTCGGGCTGGAGCGGCGCCGTCTCGCTGGTGATTCCGTTTGGCAATGAGATCAGCAGTGCAGTGAGTCTTGAACGCGATCGCGAGGGCAACAACGCGCAGCGCCTTTACGTCTCACGTGCCATGCCCAGCGACGGCGGGCTGTCTTGGGATGCCTCGTGGGCCAATCAGGCCAGCGGCGGCGATTACACTCAGGGCAGCCTGCGCTGGCGCGACCAACGCTTTGATAGCGCAGCGGGCTTCTACGGCGACGGTGACAGCAGCACGCAGTGGGCCGATTTCAGCGGCTCGCTGGTAATGATGGATAACCGGGTGTTCGCCGCCAATCAGGTCAACGACGCTTTTGTGCTGGTGAAAACCGGCTATCCCGACGTCAACGTGCGCTATGAGAACCAGTCGATGGGTCGCACGGACAAAGAGGGTTATCTGCTGGTGCCGTCGATCAACAGCTGGTATCCGGCGAAGTACGATCTCGATACGCTCGACCTGCCCGCCGATGTCACCACGCCCAGGGTGCAGCAGCGTTTTGCAGTGAAGCGCCAGAGCGGCTTTTTACTGAATTTCCCGGTGGAACCGCTGCGCGCCGCCAGCGTGATTGTGCAGGATCAGCATCAGCAGCCGGTGCCGGTTTCCAGTGTGGTGACGCGCGCCGGGCAGGCGGCGGAATATGTCGGCTGGGATGGTCTGGTGTGGATGGAGAATTTACAGGCGGACAATCTTATTCATCTGCAAACGCCGGATGGCCGCACGTGCGATACCCGACTGACGCTGCCTGGCGGTCGGCCGCAGGCGCTGAAAACCTATGGCCCGCTCACCTGCTCGCTGCCGGATCTGCCCACGGGCGCCGCGCCGGTTAGCGATGCCGCTAATTCGACCTCAGGACTGTTGCCATGATCAAAATGCTGCTGCTTGTGCTGCTGCTGTTTTCCACTGCCGGACAGGCCGCCTGTACGCTACCCGCCGCCACCGCCAGCTTCGGCTCGCTGACCTCGTTTGCGGTGAACAGCACCGCCAGTACCACCTCCAGCAGTGCCAACGTCAACTGTGGCTCCGGCTCTACGCTGTCGCTGCTGGGCAATAACAGCATTACGTTGCAGCTGACCAGCGCCACGGTGACCGCCAATACGCGCGGCGTGCTAAAACGCAGCGGCGATACCGGCACGGATAATGTTCCATTACAGCTGTGTACCGATTCGGCCTGCACCAGTGAACTGCGCGTGGGCGGCACGCCTTATGCTTACAATCAGGCGCAACTGCTGAATTTGATTGGCCTGCTCGGCGGCCTGAACTTCAGCCTGCCGCTCTATCTGCGCACCGTGCCCGGCCAGACGGTGGCGGCGGGCACCTATACCGTGACGCTTAATCTGGCGGTCACTTACAATATCTGCACCAGCCTGAATGTGGGCCGGTTATGCCTGACGCCGCAAACTGGCAGCAGCGTGATCCCGCTGACCACCACGCTGATCGTCACCAACGACTGCACCACCATCACCGCGCCCAATATCAGCTTTGGCAGCGCGCCGCTGGTGAGCAGCTTTCCCAGCGTGTCGCAAACTATCAACGTCATCTGCACCAAAGGCAGCGTTTATACGGTGGGATTAAGCAACGGCAATTATGCGGTAGGCAGCGTGCGTAACATGGCGAGCAACGCTAACCGGCTGAGCTATGAGATTTATAAAGGCACCAGCAGCAACCGCTGGGGGCCGAGCGGCAGCGAACGTCAGGCCAGCAGCGCCGCGGCGTCGGTCAGTGCTGATGGCCTGACGCGCGGCTTTGCCTACCGCGCGCAGGTGCTGACTAACCAGAACACGCCGCCTGCGGGCAACTACAGCGACAGCGTGGTGGTAGATATTGCGTTTTAATCAGAGTGCTTCGGCGGGTTTTCCCTGATGCGCGTAGCGATACCGTTTTACCAGCTTGCCGATACACAATGTGCCAATCAAGCCACACACGGCGGCAAAGGTCAGCCAGACGCCCGGCATCGCTTTGTCGCCGGTGGCGTGAATCAGGTAGCTGGAGATAGCTGGCGTAAAGCCGCCAAACAGTGCGGTTGCCAGGCTGTAGGCCAGCGAAAAGCCCGAGGCGCGCACTTCCGCCGGCATGATTTCCGCCAGATAGACCACCATCGCCCCGTTGTAGCTGGCATAAAGAAACGACAGCCACAGCTCCGCTTCCAGCAGGTGATTAAAGGAGGGCGATCCCACCAGCCAGTGCAGCACCGGCCAGGCGGTGACGATCATCAGCAGAGTAAACAGGATCAGCAGTGGACGACGGCCCACGCGATCGGAAAGCGCGCCCATTAACGGCAGCCAGAACAGGTTGGAAATACCGACAAACAGCGTGACCAGAAAACTCTGTTTATCGTTCATCATCAACACGGTTTTACCGAAGGTCGGCGTGAAAGCGGTGATCATGTAGAACATGACCGTGGTGGTGACCACCATCAGCATACCCGCCAGCACCAGCGCCCAGTTGCTGGCTACCGAGCGCATGATGTCGCGCATCGCCGGATGATGTTTACGCTGTTTGAACTCGTCGGTCTCTTCCATCATGCGACGGATCCAGAACAGGAACGGCACGATCATGCAGCCCACCACAAACGGGATACGCCAGCCCCATTCGGTAACCGCCTCTTTCGCCAGCAGATGATTCAGCGCCAGCCCCAACAGCGCCGCGAAGATCACCGCAACCTGTTGACTGCCTGACTGCCAGCTGACGTAAAAGCCTTTGCGCCCTTTTGGCGCCACTTCCGCCAGATAGACTGAGACGCCCCCCAGTTCCACGCCTGCCGAGAAGCCCTGCAGTAAACGCCCCAACAGAATAAGGATTGGCGCTGCCATGCCCAGTGTCGCGTAGCCCGGCACCAGCGCGATGGTCAGCGTGCCGATCGCCATCAATCCCAGCGTCAGCAGCAGCCCTTTGCGACGACCATGATGGTCGATGTAGGCACCCAGAATAATCGCGCCCAGCGGACGCATCAGGAAACCCGCGCCGAAGGTCATCAGCGTCAGCATCAACGACGCAAAGGGATCGTCACCGGGAAAGAAGGTTTTTGCTATGGCGGTGGCGTAGTAGCCAAACACCATAAAGTCGTACATTTCCAGAAAGTTACCGCTGGTTACGCTGAGTATCTTTCGCGCACCGCCCTGCCGCGGCGCACTGATTGCATTGCTCATTACTGCTTCCTTTATCGCTATTTTTTTCTCTTTTAGCGTGGCGGCGCGGAATTTAATGTGATGGCGATCACTGCGAACCATTAGCAGGCAAACAATAGCGTAACAAATGATTAACATGGGGAAGGGGGCCCGGAAACGGGGGATTTGCCCGGAAGCGGGCGGCTTTTGTCTTGCAGACGGCTATTAAGGTCAACGTCTTTAAGGTCAACGTCTTTAAGGTCAACGGCCATTTCGTTCTGCCTTGCTGGCGGCTCTTAAGGTCAACGTCTTTAAGGTCAACGGCCATTTCGTTCTGCCCTTCGGGCCGCCCGAGCAGGGGCGGCATGCGCCCCGCCCCTGCACCCCGGCTATCCGGCAAACACAACCGCCCGCCGCAGGCGGGTACCTTCGTCGGTTCACATTTCTTCACGGACCGCTCGCGATTCGCTCCTGCTCAGCGCTCCCTTGTCCCGCCATCCATGGCGGGACATCCTAAAATGTTCACCTCCTCAGCGGTGGTGATGCCTCCTCAAGGTCAACCCCCAGGTCAAAATCCAAAAGACTAAGACCGGAATTCAAAGTAAAACCCAAACCCAAACCCAAACCCACAACCCACAACCCACAACCCAGAAACCTGAAACCTGAAACCTGAAACCTGAAACCTGAAACCTGAAACCTGAAATCTGAAATCTGAAATCTGAAACCTGAAGCTAAAAAATTGAAGCGTTTTTGCCTTTTATTTAAGCTTTTGTTCTTAATTACTTTGGTTTTGACCTGGGTTTTGACCTTTAGAGGCATCACAAACGCCGAGGCAAAAGCGTTTTCCAGGGCGAGCCGCAGGGATGCGGCGAGAGGGCGCGCTGAGCCGGGAGCGAATCGCGTCCGGTCCGTCAGGAAAACGCTTTTGCTGAGGGAACCCGCCTTTGGCGGGCGATTGTGTTTGCCGGATAGCGCGGGTGCAGGGCCGGGGCGACTGCCGGCCCTGCTCGGGCTGCCTTCAGGCAGAACGAAATGGCCTTTGACCTTGACCTTAAGAGCCGCCTGCCAGGCAGAACGACATGGCCGTTGACCTGGCCTTTAAGCAGCCTGCCTGCAAGGCAGAACGACATGGCCGTTGACCTGGCCTTTAAGCAGCCTGCCTGCAAGGCAGAACGACATGGCCGTTAACCTGGCCTTTAAGCAGCCTGCCAGCCAGGCAGAACGAAATAGCCGTTGACCTTGACTTTAAGAGCCGCCAGCCAGGCAGAACGAAATAGCCGTTGACCTTGACCTTAAGAAGCCGCCTGCAAGGCTAAAAGCCGCCCGCTTCCGGGCAAATCCCCGCGGAATTTCTTCCGCGATCCCCCCTTCTTCTGTGCTACATCAATGAACCGGCATTTAGCGTAAAAACCACTACATCCAGGTACAAAATATTTATTACCCTCTACATATTGATATTCTCTGAGGGAACAACATGATCAGCGTGGTAAT
>Ga0308168_1000176_pt1 | contig 97080 bp, 146 predicted proteins | sample PhyCR2_FD_202133 | JGI IMG/M metagenome (GOLD analysis project Ga0308168, IMG submission 202133) | Phyllosphere microbial communities from UC Gill Tract Community Farm, Albany, California, United States - DLSLRC.R2 | ecosystem: Host-associated > Plants > Phyllosphere > Unclassified | place...
AAACATTGCAATGTTTTCGGTTAGTCCTATACCAACCACTAAGGTAATATATACTTGAAAAATCTTTGGAACTACCCCATAGGGCATTGTGCCCGGTTAGGGGCACCCGCAGATTTCTCTACATAATATATACCAAAATGTGGAGAACTTTTTTGGTTTAACTTATATAACCCTTTGGCTATCTGACCTTGTGGGTCAGTAAGCTCTCTATAATATAGAGCAGTCCATGTAAAAAATTACTTAAGGTGGAGGTTTCATGTACACGTTGTTCGAAACGCCAAACCCCAAAAAAGCTCCACGCTACTTCTATATGGGGTTTGAAGCTGTACGCCGCAGATGGAAGGAGAACGTGGCTCGACTGCAAGGTCACTGGAAGTCTAGTGGTTACGCAGTGAGTTCCGAACACGTGTTGTCAAAGCTGGTCGGAAGCTTCTCCATACCTTTATACGACGATGTAAGAAAATACCGAGACGCCATTATCGACATGACACCACAGTTGTGTATGGGTCATGGTATAGCGGCACCGACCAACGGTTCTATCACCATCGAGAACCCAGGGTGGTTCTACGGGTTGCGTGACAAAGAGTATTTACTCTCAGTGTCTGACGACTTCGATGCTTATAATGCCGCATTCAACTGGGCAGAGCAGGAACCCGTGAAAGTCCTACGTCATACCCTAACTGATCTGAACATGGCTTTACCTAACGGTAACGTGCCTGACGTTGCAGACGGTTATGTGATCATCGCCATTAACATTCCTTTATTGGCTGTGATGTACTGGGGATGGTCTAAGACTCAACTGAGTGCTTCTACGGGAGCCGCTGAACGCATTCAACAGTTCATTGGTCAATACGTGTTGCCTGGCCTACTTCCGTCTCAAACAACGGTAGCGTTCTTCAACCGAATCCTGCATACACTCAATGAGGTTCCCGTCACACCTGAGCGTCGTGTAAACAGTATTGCTATCGCAACCAACTACACCGGCATCGACCGTGTTATCCAGACCATGCTGTCTGACTTCAAAACTAACCACATGACATTCACAGAGATCTTCGGGTGTATCCCAACGATCAATGAGGAGTCATTGCTTTCCTTTATACAAACACCGGATACTGTCATCGGTAGACAGAACCAGTGGGCGTTAGAAGCAGCATACATTCCCTACGCTTCATTTGCACTCAATCTCTCTGCGTTATTCAATAACACACAGAATCAGATGGAGCGCAACTATACGTGGCGATTGGTACAGCGTGTGGTTAATGACAGACTGCTGGATGCAGCGCCGCGCCGTATTCGAAACGATTTACGTTTTGACTTCGACACACAAGTTGCAATCTGGACAAAATAGATATCTGCCTACTCTACTCCTTTGCGGGAGTAGAGTAGGCTTTATGTCGCCTAGTGGCGATCAGATATCAAGTTACTAATGCGGTCGTCTACGTTGATGTAATAACCCAGAGACTCCAGAATCAGGTAGTACGCTTCCATCGTGTTATAGATGATCTTACGTACGTCGATGACACGGGTGATCTCAGGCGGTACGCCAGAAGACATGACGATGTTTGCCGGAAGCATGATCGTTGTCATTGATGTCTTATCGTAGCGTGTAGCCCAGGTCTGAAGACGTTCAGCCAGGTCTTTATCTTCGATGCCCTCAATCCAAGCATTAAAGCCTGTCTTGTTGTTAGCAGCAACCGAAGCTTTGATTGCAAAGAACGGAGGTGGATCAGAATGACCGTACTTATCAGCAAACACCTGCTCCCACAACTCGTAGTACGCGTATGGAGAACTTTCTGGTTTACTGTAGAACTCTGGTGCTTTAACCTGCGCCGTGGTTAAGTAACGAGTTTCACCATTCAAGATACTGTTCTGGATTTCACGTTCACGGTCAGCAACATCTTTAAGAATCTGTTGCAGGTCGATCTGTTCACCACGCAGGACGGTATCCATGATATCACGAATCAGCTTAGTTGCACCGTTCATGATCTCATCCGGTACTTTGGAGTTCTTAAGCGTTACGCCTTTGATTTCCATTTCCGGTTCGGTATATACGTTACCTTCACGGGCTGACATGTACGCAAAGTAGTGCTTAGCGCGAGGTGTCAGTGCAAAGACAGGGAACATGTATTCATTCTTCATCGAGACTTTGTGAATCTTCTCTTGAACAATGCCCATGTTGCCGGAGATAACTGCCAGGTAGTGCTTAACCAGCTGGGAACTGAAGTACACGACGATACTTGCGATATCGTTCGATGTCTCAGTGAAGTCCAGACGACCCCGATACCAGATTGCCCAGTCCTGTACAGTAAAGATGGTTGAGTCAGTATCTGACACTACCGCAGTACGACGAACAGAGGAGGGGAAGTCAGCCAGTGATGCAGGCACGTTGTCCGTTACCATAAAGGCAGTGTAATACGTAGCGTAGGCTGAAATGGCATCCATTACACCTTTAGCGATAGCACCCACTTGCTGTAAGCGTGGACCGTTTTCATTCACTACGTCCCAAATGGTAGAACCATTCAGAATAGCACCACAGTACAGGCCAACTAACGCGAACTGGTCATCGTCCAGTGCTTTAATAACAGCAACCGGATCTTCCACTGGTTCAGTGCGTTTGGTAATCAGACGAGTTAACATCTCACGCGTGAACTCTGGGTTAAACTCTTTCAAGTTCCAGAAGTCGCCCATGTAACAGAAGGCCGCACGCTGAATCGGAGTCAATCGACTAATCAGTTCAGCTACGTGTGCGAACTTGTCGTCAGCACGCCAGTACAGATCTGTTGACCGTTTAATCTGAGCCAGAGTTTCTTCTACGCTTGGATAGTGCAGAGTGAACTCATCCATCGCACGTTGGATCTTCACATAGTCAGAGTTGCTAACAATAGAGATGATATTACCCAGCGTGATATCCAGGTTGTAGTAATGACGGTTGCCGGTAATGAAGCGCTCGTTAGAGGCGTTAGCGGTACCCGAAGCAGAACGACAAACTGAGGTCAGTGTTGAGTGCGATGACTTATTGTAAAGTGGGGTCGAAGCAGATGCGTGTGCACCAGACAGACTGTTGTTCTTTACCTTATAAGTCGTTTGCAGGATGTTGAAGAAGGTCTTGCCTGCTTTGTCCCCCGCCATGTCTGCTAAGAACATCTTCTTCTTAACGTCTTTACGTTTCTGCAAGTTCAGCAGGATGTATTCTGCTAACAGAGAACGCTTTTCGGCCGGGTTGAAATACACCGCCATGGTTGGCGACATGATACAGCTACGCTCACTAACTGTACGCAGATAGCCAGACACCGTACCCGTATAAACTTCACGGTTGCCTTCGGTTTCTTTAGCCAGATACAAGACACGAGGGTCTTTAAACTCATGAGTCCCGCCAGGGCTAATTGCCGCCTTGACTTTCTCGTAGCACTCTTCGTAAGGCAGCCCTTTCTTGATTGAAAGGTAGGATGCTGCATCGTGCAAGTAGTGCTTTACCATATCAAGGTCACGACCGTATGACTCTTGTGGTTGTGTAAATAACTGCATTGTGTTTTCCTCACTGGTTACTACGCATACCATCAGCAAGGAAAGTAAAAAAAGAAATGGGGCATAAAAGGACGGTCCCCGAAGGGACCGTCAAAGAACATGCTATTTTAAGGAACGTGTACAGCCTAAGGTCCCCGTTACCCGTAGCACCCCTGACACAGACTGTAACACATATAATAGCTCAACCTACAGTAACAACTTTGGCGACCTTATTACCCGTGGTAGCAATTGCCGCTGTAACCGCGTTAATTACATCCTGGTTACAGTTTTCCACGTAGAACGCCATTGTGTTGTTACTGACCACAGTAAGTGTGGTCGGGATGATGTACGGCAACCCGATAAAGTCGATAGCACCATTAGCCAGCTTAACCTTTAACCAGTTATAGTCATCGGCATTGGGCGGTGTACCCGCAGGCAGAGTACCATACACATTAGCATGTATGGCGTAAGGATCGAAACCCGCCTGTTGAACTGAACCTGCGTCAGTAACGCCGAGAATCTTGCACCCGTTGTAATCGGTACGGATGATGTTCTGCGTTTGCTGGTACAGGGAGAAGTTCACGGTGTCGCGGATATTTGCACGGCCTAACACATCCATCGTTAATCTCCAGAATTAAGAAATAGTCATAAGGATTTGTCGAATCCCCATGTAAATGAACGTTAGCGAAAGGCATCGTCAGTTTAAGGAGGAACTCATTTAAGATGGATTCCAACGTATCCATGACATGCTCGTCGAAATCGGAGCAACCATCAGACTCATCTGAGTTTAACAATTCCTTACAGGCTCTCGCTATATACTTAATCGCTAAATACGGATTAGGTGCTTCTTCCGAATACACCCTTTCCAATGTCAACGTAATCAAGTCATCGAGCCGTTGATTTCCAAAAATGAATAACATGAGATTTACCCCAAACGGATAAACAGCATCTGGTCCTTAAAAACGTATCCGGTAATAGGCTTTCGAACATTGGAGCGTTCGTATGCCCTATTCACGTTAATGTCAATCTGGGAGGTGAGCTGTATGATCAATTCTTCGAACAGTGGTTTATCTTCATCGGAACCCTGGTAGTACGCATTGTAATAGCGACTAGGTTGTCCATAGGCCCGACGTTCTTGTTGTGCCACATACGAGTTGACCGCAAACTCGACAAGCTCTTCTGGGCTGTACAATATTTGTATAAAACCAACGTTCCTGTTCAGTGCTACATCAAATACATTATCCAACCCAACGATCATAAACTCAGGTTCGCCGTAGGACTGTAGCGCGTCAGCTACAGCCGGTGATGCCTGGAAATGATACCCGCCGTTGTAATTCATACCAATGCCTCCACTACAGACAGAAACAGATAAAGGTCACTTCCTACTATTTGCACTCTGTCCGCACGAATAAGTTCATATCTACGGGGATCAACAGTTTTTGTTAACACACCATGCAATACATCAGCGAGGTAACTCATGTTAGTTACTAACCCGGCAAACAAACCACTGCGGTCCTGCTCACGGGTGAACTCAGCACGGTCATCAGCCTCTAGCCATTGACGTACCCGGTTCTCTATGACACCTGTACCGCAACCATACATACGGTCCAGTGCCATCGCTAAACATGCGTGTGCTAACGCCAGTTCTTCCAACTCGTAGTTTTCTGCCACGGAACGAAAGAGATCACTATTACCACCCATCTCAAAAATACACAGAAGTGGAGTAGTAGAACGTCTCCCCAAACCGTCATGAGTGGGATACATGGTCAGGTCCTCTAAATTCGCGTGCATAGTCGAAGCCTCTTATATATACATCGTCGCCTTCAAACCAGACGCTTTCAACGCAGGCAAAGGAAGACTCATTAGGTAGAGTTACGTACCTAGAGAGCCAGGCTACGTACATATTAAATTGACCTTGGATATACTCACAGAGTGCATCCACGTTTATGTTCTTCGGTCGGTTATAGTCGGCCTCTAGAATTTCACGTGCATTACACTCGATTATCTCAAACCACTGGTCACGAGTCTCGCCATACTTAATGGAGTAGAACCCGTCGAATGAATAATGGATAATCTGTTCAAAGCTGAAGTAGCGAGCCAGTTCGTCAAAATGCGGACCATTACCCAGAAACTTCAAACTGTATATCATTAAAAATCCTGGGTTCATGCTCACTCCACAAATATCATAACCGTTTTATCCGGCAGCACCATTATATCGACTATGCGTTCGCTGGCATTAGGACTCATCACGGCATGACATATAGGCCAGCAGTTATTTGCCACCTGTAAGACCATGCCATATAGATGTTGTATGATTCGATTAGTCAACTCTTCGACAAGGAAGGGTCTGAATGAATCACGCAGCATGTTCTGTATGTCCACTACCTCTTCACCTCGAACGCGACAGCTATTAAGCAGGACAGCCATCTCAATAAACTCAGAAGCATAACTGTCCGGAAAATCAGTACCCAATAGGTGACATATATGGTCGATAGAGCTGGTCAAGTCTAAACAATAAGCTTTCTTGTGCACTGAGTATGTCCTTAATAAAGGTTCGGTCATAACGCAGGATTACACTGTCGCCGAAAGAACTGATTGAACTGATAGACCAACCGCCGTCATACACAAAACTACTGAGTATCCGTTCGTATTGATATTCAACGCAATCCACCAGTTCTAGTGTAATTCGCACCAGTTGGTCACAAAGCAACGATAGCGCTACTTCATAAGACACCCCTACAGAACCGGCAATATGGCAGATCGCGTCATTTTGATCTCGCGGTAGGCGCATACGCAGCCAACAACGTAAATCTTCCTCTGCATCTGGATAAGACTGCGCGTGGTCCCACATGCCAATCGCCAATGCAATCATCCAACCGTTGTCCAGACCAATTGGGATGCTTACTAAACCTAACTTGCTTTCCATCAAGTTAGTATCTAGCACCACAATAACTGGTTTCTGTTCCATGCTACCTCTCAACAATTAAAATCGTAGTTTCATCGTCCACGAACTTCCAGAAGAAATCGGTTTGAAAGATGGTGACATTTGCCATTCTCTCTATCTGTTCTTTTACTCTGGCGCATAATTTGGAAAAGAGGTCTTCAACGACCAGAGGCGGTACGCCGAAGACCATCAATTCTTCTTTTACTCGGAGCTGTGCGGTGCCGCGAAAAGGAGAGTATCCCAATACTTGATTCATTGTTGCCGTGGTGATGACAGCGTCAGGTATTGCTATACTAGCAGGTATGCCTGCGGCACCCAGTGTCTTATAAAAGTTATCAACCAGAGTCTGAACGTCATATACAATAACCATACGACGGTCTAGCTCCACGGTTTACTCCTCGTCGGGAATCTCTTGGCCGGACAGGCGGTAGTATTCCATAACGCGGTAATCCATGCCTTTAGTGAGGAGGAGGTCGCCTACACATTCCACAACTTCCCACACCGCCCACGTATAGCCGATGTTGTTAACAATGGGTTGTTTGACAAATGTGAAACGAAGGTCATCTAACAGTGCTGCACCAAACTCATCAACCAATTCACCGCCGTACCAAGGTAAGAGTTCTACCAGGTAGTCGTGTGCATGTGTAGAATCGCCAGCCCAACGCATGAACGTATTAAGGTGATCGTCTGTTGCCAGTCTACCCCAACGTTCACACTCCTCACGTGTGAGCGGCGAGACGTTGGCATGGCGGCACCAGTTTAATTGCTTTACATAGAACGTTGTTGTTAGTCGAGTTAAGTCTATTAACAAATTCGACACGTTATTATCATCACCCACGACGCTTACCTCAAGATTAAAATGCTAAAAATCCTCTTACTCATAAATTTGGGGTAGTCAGTAAATAAATACCGGCATAAAAGCTCCTGAAATCAATCAGGAGCGATTTTCTATGGCACCCAATGGTTTTGGTAAGGGATTGGTTCAGCAGCCTTGGAGATCGTCTTATCGTACTCAACGAGTAAAAGGTCGTACGGACCCACTGCTAACTCTTGAAAGATTTTGATAATCTCACGGGGTGAACCCTTTGCTGCACCTGCACCAATCATCGGAATAGTCAACGGTTGTCCGTTAGCCTCCAGACAATGTACCAGTGCTGCATCCACAGCTTCGTAGATTCTTCCCAGTTGCGCAGAGACATCGTAGTGTGAGTACGTAAACTGCGTATACAGGTTGTAACCTATGCCCCATTCAAACTCATGGAGTGTGAAGCTACCTAACTTATTTTTGTCACCACGCTTTGACTGTTGGTCTGCTTCATACAAGGCAGGTAAACGGCGTTTGACCTGCTGCGCTATCCCTAACCCCATTTTGCAGAAACAGTTACAGCCATGAGCAAAGTTTGTTCGGTACTGCTGGGCAACACTAATAGCATTACCCTGCGTCACGTAGAGCATTAGCTGAGTCCTATACCACTTGCCCTATTACAAACCAGGTCGCACTTAGGATCATATTCCTCACGTGGGAACTGTCCATGCCATTCGCCAGAAACCTGAACACCGTTATCAACGATGTCTCGACAACGGGTACATAAGAACGTGCCCGGCGGCAATGCAACTGCTTTTGGACTAGCCAAATCCGTGTCGTCTACGCATCCACATTTATCGCAACAAAATAACATGATCAACTCCTCCGATTAAGTACGCTGTGTCGTATTATAGTACAAAATGAAAAAGGAATGTAGGTGGGGACCGAAGTCCCCTGTTTTTCAATCTGCCAGCAGTTTCTCAACCTGCTCAGCAAACCCTACAGTGGAGAACTGTTGCCCTTCGATATTTACATAACGCAAATCGTTGCGGGTAAGTTGTCCTACCAGCTTAGATGCGTTAGTGTAATCGGCTGGCGTGTATGCGGTATTCTTGCTACCTTCCATGCAGAACTTCTTGAAGGCGACAGTCTGTCCGTTTACAGCGAACTCTTTATACACATCGACAGCGAACTCACAATGAGTTGGTTGATCGGCCGGGTAAAAATAGAAAGCGAGTCCATGGTCATTTTTCTCACTGACGATGGTAGTCAGCTCTAACGACGCCGTGCTATCGGCACTTACCACACCAACCGTGCCAGTATCGATTGTTTTCCAATCGGAGGCTACCGCCGTAGCGGACAGAGACAGAACAACCAGAGCGAGCAGTGATTTAAACATGTTACTTTCTTCCTTATAAGTTAATGGAGTGCGTCTCCAAGTCGTGCTCGGAGAACGTTTAGTGATTTTTCGATATCGGGTGCGGTGGCCAGGTTAAAACAGATGTTCTTCACTGTAAGATGCTCAGCCTCGTTACCCTTTCGAATAGCGAGGTTGCGCAGATTATCTACAGTCATTTCGTTTAACAGCGCTAAGCTGAGTGAGTTAAGGATGTCACCTAATGCATCAACTACAGTAATGGTCTCATCCTTACTCATGCGGGGCCGCTTGACCCCGCTAGGTTTACGCTTATTTCTTTTCTTCGACATGGCGGTTGCCTAAGAGATTATCGAACACTTTGTTCATCTCCAGGTGACGGTTGTCGCGGACACCTTTGTACTTGACGGTGGTCGTAATAGAATCACGATCTTTCGCCACCATAAACTGAGATGAATACTCTTCACCCAATGCGGCAATCTTGTCCATCAGATCCACGAAGTAGAACAGGTGCGATGGCGCTTCCTGTTCGGCGCGATGGTACTCAACCGCAATGTCTTTGTTCAGAGACGGCATGAACGATTTAGAGTTGTAGCTGTGTTTGATGAGTACTTTATCAATTACAGCGTTCCCTTCGTAGTTAGCTATCGTTGACAGTGTGCCCAAGAGAGTCCACTTATACGGACGGAAGCCAGTGAAAGCATTGTCGTCCGGAACCATCAATAGACGGGGCTGGAATACGGACAACTGGTGCCAGAAATCCGAAGCATCGAACTCAGGCAGGCTGTGCAGTGCGGTATAACGCTCGACTGCGGTGTCTTCAATCTGAATCAGCGCTTCGCCGTTTGGATTGTTAACGATATCGACGGTTTCGTTATTGTCCAGCAATGCTTTCATTGACAGCGGTTGAACTGAATCCAGAATGACGTCTACTACTTTCATTTAATGCTCCCTATTTGCCGACACTCGTCAAGCAAGGTTTCAAAGTTGATAGTTTCGTGGGACTTAGTGACGAATGATACTTTGGGTGCCAATGAATCAGCATCGAAGATCAGACCACTTTTAACATGAACATTAGGTCGATAAGTAAAAATCCACCTATCTCCAATGGTAATATATATCCCACGTTTTAATGGAACGTTCCTCGCCCGGTTCGCACCAAACCCAAGTTGGCCATCCTGGTACCAGACGAGTTCATCATTATGGCACTCGGCGTATTTACGCAGGCACATTTTTATTAAGCCTTCACGTCGCCACTTATCAGAATGATCACTCAGCCCAAATAAGGCAACGCCATTCTTGAACACGGCAATAACCACATCGCCGTAAACGTGATAGTCGCGACTGATGGTAACGATTGCGCCGTTAGTCGTTTCCGCAGAGATTTCCTTCAGAGACCCGCACGGCAGCATCGTTAGAGAGGTTGTGCTTTTCGACATTATCTTTTTCCATTTTGACTAACATCGCATACGCCAAGAAAGCGCGGGTTAACATGGCTTCGCGCTGGAAACCGTTGCCGGGAAGGTACGCGGTGGCTGCACGCTGGATGTGCTCAACCAATGGCGTGTTCTCACCCCACCAGGTATAGGCTTCGATACTGGCGTCGAGTTCTTCGTCGGTGAAGATTGCCTTAGGTGAAAGTTCCATCAAGACGCTAAGGTCGTTGAGGTATGCTACCACACCACTATCAGTATAAAGGTGGTCTGGTATCTCCATCAGGCCATTACCCAGGTTTATCAACTTAGCATAAGTCTGGGCACGAACAACTTCACTCTTCAGGACAGTGTAGTTCAGCTCACCTGCGAAAGAGAACTGAACTACATCACCAATCCATGAGCCACGAATATCGAAGCTAAGATCGCGATCTTTAAAACCGATAGCGTCAATCAGTCCGGTTACATAATCACGAACTGGGGTGTTGGCGATGTGGGTCGGTGACATCTCGTAGCTGAGTTCTTTAGACTCGTTGATGATGCCTTGAACCAATTCAACCAGCTTGCGTTGAATCTTTACGTAATCTTCGGTAGTTTCCATTTCTGGTTCCTTAATAGAAAGAGGGCATAAGGGGTACCCAATTAAGGGTACCCCTAGCGGCAGCGTAAGTAATGGAGGAAGAGGATAAGCGCGTGAGGTCGCCTTACTGTAATTGAGGGATTACAGTTTTCTCCATATAATACAGGCTGTTATGTAAACTTTTACAATATGGGGTGTACACAGGACTACGTGTACCGGCCCGTTCGCAGCAAGAATCGATGCCATAGTTCATGGTTGATCTTACCGCAATCGAGTAAGTCGTTCATGACTAGCATCAAGTCACCTGCTGAATGCCGCAGACTATATTTGCGCTGCAAACAATACCCAGCATCGAGTAACCCTGCCAGTCTACGAAGTGGTACCAGCCCTTTCATGTACTCAGGTACAAGCAGGCGACGTATCGCCTTACGCACACGACGTTTAGCAAACAGTCGCCAACTGGGAATGCTGCTATGGATTTCGATAAAGGCTTCTGTAAACTTACCTTCTCTTATTTTGGTTAACACGTTTTCAGCCTGGATATCATTCAGGTCTGTGTTTTCCATTAAAGTCCAATATGCGTCGTTGTGCATTCCTTGGACCTCTGAGTCACGTAACATGGCTCGCCCCCTATTGTTTAGATACCTAATACAGTTTCGATCAGTTCCGGTAGTGGTGTAACAAGGCGCAGTGAGTACTCCTGCGGCTCTTTGGTGTTCTGGGTAGACGTCGTATACCCAATCAGTTCATCCGTAACGCGGCACACAACCACGCTATCGCTTCCGTGAAGATCTTCAAAGCCGTCTGGGAAATAAAGATCCGCAACGGGAATCAAATCAACGTGGTGTGAGGTCAAAGCAGAACCTAACCCTTTGACCAGGTTGATATTCACATCGGCACGCAGAAGGATCGTACGGCCTGCCTTCAGCAACTGCTGATAAACGGCACAGGCATGGTCTGGGTCGTTGAACGACACATCGATGTTGACAGTGAAGGGTTGGATGCGTGCGCTTGAAATAACAGCGCGGACTTCCGGTGGGCGCTGAAGCTCGGCCTGGAAGACCAGTGAATACGCGCTCAGGAAGCGACTACGGAAACTGATCTTGTGGAGGACCTGACTTAACCCAATGGTCATCTCACCTACACATTCCCCATCACGGGTAATCAGTGCGTACTCAGGACGACTCTGATCTTGAATAATACGGTAGCCCGCCAGTGGGCCAACAACCTGCTTCACTGTGGTCGGCAGGTCGGCTTCGCCAGACATTGAGCCTGCACCGAAACCGAACGGCGTGATAACCAATGGACCTTGTTGCTGCATTTTCTAAACCTCTTAAACTATTGGTTTCCAAACCGGTTGTGAGTTTTTACCCTTGTGTTCATAATACGCTGTCAGGCGCATGATTAAAAAGGTAGCATGTTTAATTACTTCGAGTATCTTGTCTTTGGAAATGGCATTGACCAGATCTTTAGCTAACAGATCAATTGGTTTACCTGCATCCTGCCCAAAAGCATTGCTGTCGATAGTCAGATCTTCATCGGTAATACCGGTGGCCTTCAGACGGACTTCGCAATACGAGTTTATGATTTCCAGCTTATCCAAACACAAGCGTACCGTAGATTCTTCTGGGACGCCCATAGCGTCGATTTTTTCACACAGCTTCAAAAGGGTTCTCACCGAATTGAATGTGTGTACGTCAAGATAGTTCACGATCCACCCTCAAGCACACTGAGCGTCGTAGCTAGTCTAATGGTCATCAAACCCGCTAACTGATGCACTCGTAAGAAGTCTTTTGAATTCGTAGCCTTTTTGATATGCTTTTTGAATTCTTCCGCAACCAGGTCTAACGGGTAATCCCGCAAGCCTGCCATATACGCTACCTCAGCCAAACCTTGCGCTGAAGCGATGTTACTACGGGGAAACTCGACATTGGCACTTGCTTCAACCACTGACACCATACACAGCCTTATCATTTCCGGCGTGTAACGCATCAGTGCATCTGCTAAACGTAAGCGAGAGATCATCCCGTCGACGATAGCAATAGATTTTTGTTTGTTCACCTTCTAACTCCTTTTAGCGGTGGCTAAGGCCACCTAAATAGTTGTAGACTCTTAAAGGTCCACACATGCCGTTAGTCACTGTATGACTAACTAAAAGGATAGATACTACGTATCTAGTTTACTAAAGAAATTTCCCTCTTTGTTTGGCGTTTGTTTTGTCGCTCTACCCTTTCGAGTAGAGCTATCGCAATTAAGCATAAAATCACTACTCGGTGGTAAAAGATTACTTCTTCGATGTGTGGTTTTCGAGAATCTCAATAAGCTTAGGGTCGCTAGCTGCAAACTTACCAAGGGTTCTTAGGTTATGGACAAGCTCACTCACTTGGAATGTTTCAATGTCCTTGCCGTAGTAATCGAAAACACCACCATCACGAACACCGCTATTTCGCAGACTACGTGCAGTGTTGCTCGTTAGGATATTATTACGGTAATTATCGATGAAGGTATAGATGCGTACCTCTGCACCGGATAGGAATCTCATGAGATGTTGGGTAGCACGACGAATATCGCGCGGTGGGTTTTTACACACACTGAGATAACCCGCCAGATCACGTAAGGTCATCTTATTGACTTCCTGTGCCTTAAGGCCGGAACAATGACGAAGCCATTCATAGATAACGTTCATGTTACCAATAAGAGATCTGGAGGTGGGTGCGCGCCCCCAGGTACGCACCCTGCTATAAGCATCAGTCCCAACCAAGTGTTCTAAGGTATGGCCAGTGAGTCTCTCCAGAACCACATCGCCTTCCTCAAAGCGACCGTTGATAACATACTCCATAAAGCATAGAAGCTCCACGAAGTAGCCATTAGCACAAAGTACAAGTTTAGAAGTAACGGCCAGGACATCCGGCGTGAATGTCCATGGTTTCGGTACCGACTCGTACGTTAACCCGACGTTTTGCATGGCGCGCTCGATCTTATCGACCTCGCTCACATTTGCGGGAACGGGCCACCAGTATATATCGGGGTCTGATAGACTACCTGCCTGTAGGTTTATGTTTACCCCACCCGGCTTACGGTCAACGACTTCGATGTCCAAAGCATAGATCTCACCAGGATCATCTACTTCGACAGCTTCTGTAAAGTTAGTCTCCGGTTCATTGAACGGAAATAACTCAGCGCCCACAGTAACAACTACCCAGTCGTCCTGGGTAGTCGCTGGAGTTACGATAACGTCAGCGGGTGTAGTTTGCACAGTTGGCGCATCCGTTTGTGTCGGCTCAACTGGTTCCACTGACTCATCAGCAGTTTCTTCAGACGCAGAATCGAAAACGTTGGTAACATACAGCACAATACCCGCTGCTGCTGCCAGTACCGCAAGCCCGATCGTGGACCCTACAAGCAGTTTATTCACACTTCACCTCCTAGGGCATATGGTATATTGAGTGCCTTACAAACCGCGATCAGATATTCCACCAACAGATGTCGGTGACAGAACTTACCAGCCTTGCAGTAGCAAGCAATGGCAATCTTATCCTTAGATAGCAGAGCAAGCCACTGGTCTTTGTGTTGCACAAAAGACTGGCGCATTAAGTGGTGATAGGCTACGGTGTACGCAGCTTCCGAAATCGTTCCGTCCTTGACACCCATTACGATGTCCCAGGTTGGTGCGAATTCCGACATACCGTCTTTTACGGTAGTGTTGATTAACTCTATCCCCAGTTCTTTACACTTTCTCCACTGTGCAATCTGCACTGTGTAGATCGTTACCATTCAGATACGTCCGGTTCGTTTGGATCAGTGAATGGGCGGGTGAAATCACTTGCACCCTCAACCTGAGTTTCGATGTACGCCATGCGGTCATCGATGTCAGGGAATCGCTCAGAAAGTTCGCGATGGTATTCTTCAGCTTCACGGCACATATTTTCTACCTCTTTGAAAATAAGTAATTTTTTACTTATTGAGTTTATTCTATGAGAGAAATGCTCTCAATGGTTAACGCAACAGTCATGCAGCCTCAGATGAGTGCAGCAATGCAGATGTTGACCAGATGTAGGGGGCGGCTCCTGTGATCATTGCCTGATAACAGGCGCTTGAGATATCGGGAAGCCGCCGCCACACGAAGACAAACGGGGAGCACCTTCGGGTGTTCCTCTTATGCCTTCACTCTAATAATGTGTATCTGTAAATACACTGAGCCTGAGGAGGGCATATGCGAGTACTGTGGTACTTAAGTTGGTTCCCACTTGCCATAGTGGCAGTGGTCGTGGGGTTGCTTGCATACCCCTTGGTTCCCATAGCAGTTCTTTTACGTAAGAACGAGAAACTGCCGTGGTATTTCTGGTGGCTGGAAACGTACGATAACCCGATTTACGGTGAACCGTCTCATATCCGGCGATGGCAATCGTTTGTCTCGGCTCATCCGTTGATTGGTCCATATGTACAACGGGTCGCCTGGCTTTGGCGCAACAAAGCGTATAACTTTGATTACTGGATTTGTGGTCGCGACTACGGGGCACCTTTCCGATTGTGGGGGAATCCACACACGGAGTCGGGCTACCCTAGCGCCGTTCCCGGATACGTATTCATAACTACTCCCAAGACCTGGTGTCTGTTCGCATTCCTCCCTCTGCTTACCATAGGTAGCTATCGTTATTACTTACGATTGTATCTGGGGTGGAAAACCAAAAAGCTGGGTACGTACCCCACGGCTAACGAACACGCGATGTTGGCCAGCCACATCAATCCGTTCAGACGGATAAAAATAAAATAGCGCATAGTTACCCTCTACCCCGCAAAGGGTAGAGGGTTTTATGCCGTTAGAACTCTGATGCCCGCAGGTCAGCAAGGAGCTTATCGTAATCGTTGGTTTCTTCGAAACTGTCCAGGATATCCAACAGTCCAACCGGGAAATCACGAAGACCTTCTGGGAATGCACACGCTAAAGTCAGTATGTTATCGCGACGCTCTTTTTCATCACCATAGGTCTCAACGTTCCACAGTACAATGGATGCAGCATTGATCGCATTGAAGACGTCATGACTGAAGTTATGTTCGTTACCCTGGAGTTCCAACAGACCAGCAATATTAATAGCTGTAAAGCCCTCTGACGCCTTGAACTGTTTAGCCAGGGCAAAGACCTTATCGTTGATCTTACACAGCGTGCGTGCCGATACAAGCTGCCGTGGAGTAACAAACACATTGAAGTGACGACGATCATCACCGCGAGTGAAACGTGGATACGTACCACCATCCATTGGCCGACGAACAGTACCTGTGATCAGTCTTGGTACCGCAGTATCGGACATGTTGTCAGCGGTAACACGACGGGTGATGAAGGTGTTCATCTTCTCTAACAGTTCAGTCCACTGGTTCTTGAACTCGTCAGGGAATTCACAGGACGGGAACATTACGCTATCCAGAGTACCATCGTAGTTAGCCACTACCCAGTTACCCGCCAACAGGATGGAGCGAGCACAGGTTTGACAACGACGGTAGTGTTCTGCTTCTTCTGTATCTGGTAGCAGAGTATAGAAGTAGTGCAGGATAGCTTTAGTATCTACACCTACGGTACAATAAGGAAGCTGAATGCCCTCTTCGTCCGTATCCCACATCGCCATCTGTCCCTGCATGATAATAGCGTGCAGTTCGTCAGGGCCAACTGATGTGATTTTATTCTGTTCGTTCATTTTGATTCCTTAAGGGCAAAAGTGGGAGGCCGAAGCCTCCCTGTGTTTGTTAAGCAAAAGGCACAGACGTGGGCAGATTCTCAAATTCCCACGCACCACGATACTTATCGCGAGTAACGCGCAGTGCATCGATTGACAGAACAACGTCCGCTTCCATGGTGTGTGGAATGTGGTGCGGTTCCATCATGAAGCAGTGCGGCTGACAGGCCAGAATACCGATAGCCACTTTATTCTCTTCAACTGCACGAGTGCGGTGGTTGCGAACCATAGAACGATCGCTCGCCGCGTTATAGAAGATAAAGTCCGGAGACTCGTTGTCACCCCAATCGAGATTACGATCCAACCATGCCGTAATGTCTTGCAGTTTGTACTGACCAGCATTGAATGCAACCAGTAACAGATTGCCCGGAATAAGGCCGAGTTCATCAGGGATCAGTTCTTTGAGAACCGGAGATGAGAACACCGCCGCTGGTGCTGGTCGCACATACGGCTCGAGCGCTTCTTCTACTTCAGCGGGTTCAGTGAAGTTAACCGCAGTCGCGTCTGCCACCTGGAACTGTTGTTCGCCGGTACGACCTTTGATTACATCAACCAGAGTAGTACCTTGGGCGTCCAGTTCAGAATCCAGCAGAGTGATCGGATCTTCTGACTTCTCTTTAGCTGTAATTTCCAAACCGTGTTCTTTCGCCATGTCTACCATAGCGTCTTCAGCTGTGACGACATCACCATCGCCAACTAACCCGGACTCAACCTGCATAGGTTGCACACGACCATATGCCTGTTCCAAAGGCACAACACTGGATGTCGGAGTAGACAGAGCAATGGTGCGAGTTTCGAAAGGTACGTCGTTGACCTTACGCTTCAACTCTTCCCACTTTTCCATACCGCCGAATGCTTCGATCTGTTCAGCAGTGGGTTCGTCATCGGGCAGACGTAGTTTACCCGCTTCAGCGTCAGCCTGGAAACGCGCGAATGCTTCAGGATCGATAGAGTATCCCTCAGGTGGCGTACCCGCCTCAGGAACTTTACCTACAGCTGCCGCTGGGATAGACAGGGTTTCATCAGTAGTCTGACTTTCGTCGGTGACTGTTGCTGAAACGTTAGCTGGTTTCTTACTTTTATTTTTCTTCGCCATTTGATACCTCACAACTTTCTGTATGTGTACCGAAGGTGGACATCACTTCCACCATGTGTGCTGTTACTACCGGAAGTGCCCCCTCAGGCACCGTGTCAGTTAACACCATGTCTTCACCTACCAGACCAAGTGATACCAACATATACCGGCTATCGGGACCACGCGCGCGTCCAATACTGAACTGCGCTATCTGCTCACCCACCATAACCACCTACCTTATCGACAATCCAGTCTGGACTGATCACTTCACCTTCGACGTCACCGTCTTCGGTATCTTTATATTCAATATTCAAATCAGCGCTACGCCAGAACACTGTGCCCGGGTGTAACACCAATCCATTCCCACAAAAACCAATGCCCGCTTCAGAATAGAAGATCTCTTCAATCTGAGGGATGCGTTCACTGAGTTTATCGTAATAGTCCTCATTAGGCGGAGACCACGCCGTGTCAAAGTCAACGAAGACCTTGCCATTATTTTCGTCCACCCCAACATGAAACGTAAAACCTGGCCACTTAGTTCCATACTTAGAAACATAGCTACCGTAGGACGAATCGAGTGACCCCAACCGACCTAGACGCAATGGGTTATCTGGCTCTGGTGCCTTCATGTGTCCATTGAAGCCGTTGATCTCCGGCAATACGTCTGGCGGGATAGTTTCAAACATGTCGTGATAACCATCTGGCGCAGACAGTTCTTTAACCTGAGTGGCGACCTCTTCACCTTTACGGTAGTAGTGGTTAAGCCAGTCGAAGTAGCGATCATTGATCGAAGGATATTCGCTGAAGCTACTGTTACCGATCGAGTAGTCAAAGAACACTTCTTTGAATAGATCCATACTTTGCTTCCAGGACTCAGACGCAGCGACACATTCAATTAATGTATCTACTGTATCGAAGAACTGACGACTACTGGCAAAGGCAACCAGGCGAGTGAGTTTGTCAGTGTCAAACACCCCCTTCAATTCCAACACCAGATCAGACGCTTCATGGTCTACTGGTTTATTGAAGTCAATACGCGCACCACCGTGCTTAGTCATCCAGGTTAACGGGGCATGACCATAGCACTCACCGCGTACACGAATCACACCAGAGAATACCAGCAGGAATAATGCACGGGCTGAGTGAACCCCGTGCGCTAACAGTTCAGTGAACCCCGTAGAGTCCATGGCCTGAATAGCATCCTCCTTCGTCATACCCGGTTTGAGATAGATACGATTGGAACACCAATTTGGCATCGTTGTCCTCCTACGTACCTGAGGTACGATTTAGAATGTGGGTGTGCAGCAGATCGACCAAGTCAGTTGCCTCTTCCAACAACTCACAACGAATGAGCAACTTGTCAATCTTCGGATGGTCGGTTATATCAAATTCAATAACAGGCTGTTTGCCGCGCAGTGTCAGTTTGTTAAATGCACGAATGCCGTTAACCATTGAGAATTTTAGTAGGGTCGTTCTGGCTGTTCCCTGTACCACCATAACTGGATTAGAGTGTCGGCTGATCATGACCTCATAATCCGCACCCAGTGCAGTGAACGGCATTGGTGATGCGCCTAACACCGCACCGGGGGTAATTGCGTTTACATCCATACCGCGTCCTTACTTTTTCAGAGACAGCAACCAATCGCACATATGCTCACGCATTGCACGGTGGCCGTAGCCTGGTTCACTAAATGTATCTTTGTGACCTGGGAACGTGAGAATCTGCTTACCGTTTTCGTAGCTGACCGTGATGTTGCAGCGCTTGATGATTTCCCACACCCAGAACTCATCATTGTACGGATTGAAGTTCCGTTCAGGATGTTGGTAGCTAACGTAAATCTCTTTCCCACTGGAGTCACGTTCCCAGTGACAGTCGGTAAAGCGACACAGCGCAGCCAATGCTTCGATCTTCCTCTGATCACGCCCGCGTTCTTTAACCACCCGCACACCGGTAGTTATTCTTTCTTCCTGCTCGACTAGCAGAGCAACGATGGATAGCTCAAGCTGAGGTTCAATCGGAAGACGAGCTTTCAGTGGGCGATAACCACGTTTAGTTTTATGCCAAATACCGATGGGTCGAATGGCGACTTCGGAACCACGATCTGAGTCCAGCGTAAACCCAATCGAAACCAGTTTTTCGTATGTCGACAGTTGCTCGATTTCAATTACGCTAACTTGCAGCGCCGCTGAAACGTATTCAAAACCAGGAGGTAGTCCTACGGGCAGATCGTCTTTAGCGTCACGGGTGAACATGATCGGGTGATTACTCGGACCCAGTGTGATTTTACCGTAAGCAAGAATAGACTGCTTAGCATCAACGTTCGTTAACATTCTCGTTCCTTATTTCAGTAGTTGTTCGTTACATTAGGGTAATGTATATTTAAAAACAGAAAGAAAAAGAGGCAGTATAAAACCCCCACCTTTCGGCAGGGGTTGTTTGTTACGCTTTGTCGTTCAGGAGTTCTGAGATGACGTGCGGTGTGATTGCTACAGCATATGGATGGATGTCCATCTGATGACGATAGGCGATCAGCGTCATGCGCTCACACTTGTGCACCCAGCTCTCTGAATGGAAATGACAGAGCATGTTCAGCAGTGAGTAGTGGTTGAGGTTCGCCAGTCCAGTTTCGTTGATGTAGTCATCCAGTTCTTCACCCACCGCCAGCAGACGGAAGTCTTTAGGGTAGTGCTGAAGGATGTCGTTGACAGCGTCACGCAGGAACGGGAAAGGAATCAGTGGAACATTAGGATCGCCTTTCACCAACCAGGACAGGAAACTATGTTCGATACGCGCTGCCACCTGGTCGTACTCGTTAGAGCCTTCCCAGCATGCGGTGACCAGATTGTTTTCGATCAGCCACTTACTCACACACCCGATAAAGGTCGGTACCTCAGAGGCCGCATACGCAACATCTTTGTCGAACAACCATTCAACTGTACCATCGCCGGTACGAAGAACCCAACCGATAACAGTTCCTTCGAACATATCCGATTCGATTGGGAGAGCCAGACTTTTCGTGAGGTCTGGGTTATAGATCAACTTGATGTAATTCTTTGTCATTTCGGTTCCTTAGTAATAATGATTTTTTTGAAGTTAGCTTCTGCACTTTTGAACTTAGTGCGGGCAGCAACGTACTCGGCGTATGTCGCAGCATCGGAGTGACTATCGGGTCGGATACCGATTACTTCAGCAACCTTTAACGCGATCTCAGTCGATGCGGGGGACATATCACCCAGCGCCTGAGTAACATAATAACGCACGGGCATAACTTCGGTCGGAGTGCTATTGATATACACATGGTCGATATGCTCTGCTAATGCAGCTATAATACCGGTTGGTGATTTGGTTACGCCGTATGCCACCAGGAGTTGCAGTTTCTCTTCGACGGTAAGTAAAGACACCACGGCGATACGCAGAAACATGATAGGGTTGTTGTGTGTCCCGACACTGACGTTACTGTTGTGTAACACCGCCATTGCCACAGCAAGGTTATTCCCTTGGTACGTATCGGCCTTCCATACGAATTCACCATCGTAGCGAACTTCCCCACGCATGACCGCCTCGTCGAACAGGTTCCAATCGAAGTCATTAATCACACGTGCTACGTTGGGTATGCGAACTCGCATACCACGAGTTTCAGCGACTATCTTGTCGACAAGAGCCAGACGAGCCGTCATCAGCTTATTATCGATGTTAGTAGTTCCGTTGGCCATTTTGCTCTCCGAGTGCCTGGTAAAGATTAGTAAGTGCAGCATGGTGAGATTGAATCTCATTCATGATGGCGGGGGTAGACATATTAGCAATGCGACCCTTTTCGTTGATGTACTTATTGAACTCGTTGCTCAATGCACCGACGATGTCCGGACAGAAAGGGGCGAACTTCCGACCAACCAGGTCTGTTATATTCACATCCCACGGACGAGTTGGGTTTTCAGCTAAGACATAATCCCCTATCATCTTAGCAACCGCAACTGGATTGCCGTTGTGCATCCGTAGCAGCCAGTGCGCACGCGCATTAACATCTACCGCCATGAAGACAGGGTTTCTTAATGCTTCAGCGAAAGTGAGATATTGCGGAATTAGTGCGGCACGAATGGCATCCATTTTGTTATCATCAACCAACAGCTCAAGAATACGAGGATAATCTTTAAACACACTTGGCGATGATTGCTTAGGAAAGATGGAGAACGACGAGAGTTCTTCTCTGCTGTTGCGGTCAGATGCAGACAACACGAATAATTTCCCGTTGAAGAATTTACCCTTCTCGGTGCAGCCAGTGAGGTCGGAGATAGCTGTGGCGAAGTGGAACATGTGGACCGGAACGCCGATAGCATAGAGCGCCACAACAAACGCTTCCTCGGGGAGTAACTCTTTGAGAAACTTACCGCCCGCCATTGGGTTAAACTTAGGTGCTGCATTTTCGTTTTCGTTATAGCTAACCATGATTCTAATCCTTATTAAAAAGTTAGTGGTTGAATAGGGGGTCAACTGACCCCTACTACATTACGACCTGATCAGCGTCAGAAGCAACATGTTCTCTGACAACCAACCGTCAGGTGACTCGTCGAATTCAGATTCAACTGCTTCACGGAAACGATCCCACTGTTGCATAACCGCAGACCCGGCTTTCTCTTCTGTGATAGACCGCTCGAGGTCAGCGAACAATACCGCCACCTGATCTTCGTCCAGCGCCATGCACTGACCCAGCACCATCGTTTCAATCAGACTGGTGAGGTCATTATCCGCGTCTTCGTCAATCCACACGCCAGTAACGCCAGCGAACGCATGATCGAACTCAAGCTCTTCGACTTCAATCGGGTTGGTGGTGTCGAACTGGCTACGCATTTCTTCGGTAGGTGTGACGGCGTAAAGCGAAATGATAGTTTTCATTTTTATTCCTTGTTAAAGTGGGGGAGTTCTTGGTCACAGGCTTCTAACTGTGATCTTAATGCATCAATCTCATTCTGGAGCTGATCGATGGTGAAATCGCGAAATGCTAACTCGGCAGCAATCTTGGACTTGCTATCCAACTGCTCTCCGGTCATCGCCATGACGTGACGCATGTAGTAGCCGCCAACATTATCCAGTTCTTCGATATCACGAGTTTCGTAATTATTGGTTACTGACATATTACCCTCTCTTATAAACGACGAGTGAATACAGGTACCTCACCGCCCTGGCCGTGGAGTCGACTGACATAATCAGCGCCACTTTCAATTGTTATTTCTGAACTACCATCGTCTAACACAATGCGATAGTGCAGCCCTACAGTTTCAGCGACTAACAGCAATGTACCAAGCGTTGCGTAACCACCCACCACACCCGCAATCGCAGATGCAGATAACCCAGTGTACTCCGCCAGTATCGGTCTGGGGAGCTTTCGGGTAATATGTGGCATGGCTATACGTAGTGCCAACGTTAACTCGGTACGACCTTTGTCAAACGGATTGCTGATTGCTCGCATACGTCCCCCTACAGCCTTCTTACGTGAATGCCTTTCTCACGAGATTCTTTGGCCAACTTCTTTTCAATGCGCACGCAATTTCCACGACTGACACCACGCGTTTCAAAATCGAAGTCTCGCAATTTACGAGTGTACTGCTCTTCGAATTCGCCGAAGTGGTAGTGGGTTTGTGGCCAGACGCCTGTTGGTTCTACCGGTAGAGTCAGGGAACGCAATGGAAGATGGCGAGCCAATTTAGCCCGATAGTCGTATCTTCTATTTGTGCGCCACTGTTTGGTATCACCATCACGGTACCACTTCTTGCGGTTAGCGACGACGTACTCAGGTGGTGTGACACCGAACCGCTCGTAGAAGAATTCAATCAGCAACTGGGCATGCCACAGCTGACCTTGGAAGTAACCAGAGTTATCTTCCTTAGAGGAAATCGTCGCACCCATTGTACTACTGTTGTAGTGTACATCTGAAAGCAACCACTCTTCACTAGGACAACGTGAGTAGCCCTGTGGGAACATCGTGTCGTAGTCCACACCATCTACCCGCAGCCACATGTGGAGACAATGAGAATGCCATTCAACCCGCTTAGGATCGTAGTCGTAGCCGTGGATAAGAATGTTACCCACAGCCATCGCTGCCATACCACAGAAACCAGTGTTAATGCGATAGATGGCTTTCTTACGGTCACGGGTACGTGTAATGACCTGGAACAAATCGACAAAGTCGTTAAGTAATTGACCTACCAGTTTATCGGACATAGCTCTTCCAGTGTTTGGGGTAGTCACCCACCCCATTGGTTTTATTTACCAGCGAATACCCACGTGACATTACCAGCCACGTTAATAGCATCGGCGTACTTCAGGGACGGACAGTCTACGAACTTAATGTAGAGGCTCTGTCCTTTGTTCAGCGTGATCGGTAGTGTGGGGACCACATCGTCGCTTTCGATCTGAACTAGACACGATGGGGAGCTGGCGCGTATATCTTTCAGCGCCAGACCATCTTCTTTACTGGTGAATGTCAGTTTAGCGTTGGTGTTACCCTGCTCAATGACATTAACGATGCCGGAGATTTTGAAATCCGGCGGTGTCTCAGCGTTGGCAGTTGCCACAGTGCAGAGTGAGAGAGAAACAAGTGCAGCCATTAAAATCTTTTTCATTTGACATCCCGTGTTAAGTTAAAAAGGCGGCTAATGTTAGCCGACGCTCACATCGCCAGCGGTACCCACTTTCAGGTCGCCAGTCAGTGTATTGAAAATGACGTTACGACCAACGATCAATAAATCGTACTTATCGTTTTCAAACGACAATGAGCCTTCACGTACATCATCGTCCATACTGCGATGGTGATTGGCCAACAGATACCAGGCACGCGGATTAGTACCGTAATTGAGACACCAAGCCTTCAGTGCGTTATAGCAATCACCCGAACTGTTGCTCGTCTCAAACAGAACATCACGAACTGTGTCAGTCTCAGACAACATGAGCTGGAAGCCGCGATAAAGGATATCGTGCTCGTCGCCACCGAAGATGTCTTCGCCACCAAGCAGTGCTTCGATATCACTATTCTCATCTTCTTCCGGCAGGGTAATTTGAGTGATGGCTTCTGTATCACCCGGTCCCCATGCGGCCAACAGTGCAAAGGTTTCGGCCAGCCATTGGTCGTCGCCCTGATACACGGCAGTTACAGGCAACCAGTTGGTCACAGAGGTATTTTCCTCCAGCCAGAATTTGGTGTTACCCAAATCTTCGAGTGTCACCTTACCTTCTGGATCTTTGGTCAGCAGTACGCCGCTTGCAAGAAAACGAAGTGGTGGTGTGGTACCACGTGCTTCTACCAACATCAGTTTACTGAACGCGAACTCTGGAACGCGACCTAAGTTCTGTTCTGTAATAACGCCGTTGGTAATTTGAAAGTGGTTGCGAATGCCGCAGGCGTCGCAGTACCAAGCGGTGCTAAAACCAACACACTCAACCAGGTGGTCGATACTCCCGACATCACCGCCACATTTGATACAACAGAGGATGGTTTTTGATTCGACACGAGTTTTGATAGTCACGACGTTATCCTTTATTACCAATGGACCACTCAGAATTACCTTGATTGGTATAAACCTGAGCATCCACCATGTTGGGACAGTTGAAGAAATCAACCGTTACAGATTCCCCATACTTTAACGTGACGGGGAATGGGCGTTTACCCGTAATGGGATGGACGCCTACACGACAATGATCACGGTTCATTGTAACCTTCTGGATGACGAGATTATCAGTCGCACTGACAATCGTTACTTCATTCCAGCTGTTATAAGAACCAGAGCGGACTTCGACACTCAGCCGGTAGGGTGTAGCTGCGTTGGCTACCAAACTGCCGGTGAGTAAAACGGATGCAATAGTCAGTGCATTAAAAAGCTTTTTCATTTTACCCTCCTACGGGCATAAGTGGGAACCGAAGTCCCCACCTGGTTATTTTAAAGATTCAAGCTCGACACACAACTGTACGTGCTCTTGTTTATTATTGGCGAGTGCCTCTCTAATGACCTCGCTTCTTGCGTTGCGATAGGCCACTGATGCGAAGTTAATGATGGACTGATAGTCAGTATTGACCTCGGATACCGTCATACCGAACAACTTGGTTAAGTTGAGGTTCGCGGTAGCCACCGGGACAGCCACCGCTTGAGATGGATCAATCGCAATTTCTTTTGCCACAGCATGACAAACTTCAACTTTGTTCAGATTGGCATAACGACCGAACGCGATCAAAGCAAGATGTGGACTCATCGCACGACCTGGACCAGCGTGGTGAAAGAACCCGTGTACTGTCGGTGGAACAGGCAGGGCATTCCAGCGTCCAACCAGATCGTTCCACATCCGTTCTGACGTCAGAAGTGAAGTGTCCTGGTGTTCTGGCAGCCAGACTAACCCATCGCAGGTAAAAATCTGACCCCCGTCAACGTGCCGATAAAAATCTTCCCATGCTTTAGGGTGGGTAAGGGCGTTTCTTGCGAAAGTGTCAAAGCGAACTTTACCGCCGGTGAACTTAGCAGCATTCGCGAGCGATTCTAATACCATGAGGCGCAGTGGTGCATTCGACATCTGATGTCCTTAGCCGTGGAGCGATTGAGTGTAGTGTTGGCCGTAGCGAACGCGCCGGGTAAGTCCTTTACGCATGCAGTACCCGATAGGTTCTTCAACCTCGGTATGGGTGACAGTCACTCCATCATCACGAGTCATTAGAATGCGGTAATTCAGATCGATGGCGTCTGCGATAGTCATGGCTGTGTCAAGCGTATAACCAGTTTCATGACCGTTCTTTATTCTGCTGAGCAAACTAGCGCTGCAACCTATCTCTCTGGATAGCGAGGCCAGGGTTCTTCTGTTCTTCATGTGCATTGCCAAAATATAGCTCAGGCTAATAACTAATAACTGCTTTGCATTCAGAACGGAACTGTGAGAATAGCGTTTAGACATAGTGTACTCCTTTTGAGATTAAGTTGGGGGTAGTTGCCTACCCCCAATGGTTTACTTACAGATACTTCTTGATGTCCACAACTTCAAACATCGGTGTGGTCAGAATAACCTGATGGACAAAGCCATTCTGATCTGGTTTGTTCAGGGTAGTGAAACGAGCGTTGCCCTGGAAGTTGACCGAGGTAGACAACCCACCAACCCAGACGTCATTAAGCCCGGTGGTCGGCATGGAAGACAGTGTGACGGAAAGAATAGCCTCCATCACACGCTGGTCCGTTATAGCAATCGGTTTCCAGACATTGCCCTTCAATACATACAGGTTCCCGATATCGAACAGCGCAGTCTTCAGCAGATGCTCTGGTGTATCACCAAGGAAACGTACGACCAGTTTTTCTGTGCCATCACTTAAAACAACTTCACTGAAGAAGCTATTGGACACAGGTCGAACGGAGAGGGTGGGACGTGACGCGTTAAACGCATTGTAGTTATCCCAGCACGACGTAGGTCCACGATATGGACTGCATGCGTGTTGGATGTCGAGGTTGCCCGCAGGGGTGCCGTATGTCTGGTGGAAAGCGGTGTTCTGAGGACTGGCGTATACATTGGCATTTGCTGCGTTGGGATGTAGGATGATCAGGGTACCCAGAAGTTTACCCATCTCTTCCAAAGATGGCATAACGGTTGACTGTGGAACATAGTGGGTCACGCCGCGCTGACCTGAGTCGACGAGAACACCGATGGTGCTTTCCTGTTGGTCGTAACCCATGACCATTTTAACCGTGCTCTCACCTTTATCGTTCATCGAGTAGATACGTACATGAATCAGCTGGCCGGTCTGCGTTTGGAAAGCGTTGTCTAACACGACCATAGGTTCCGGGCGAGTAGTACGAGCTTCACGTTCCTCCTGCGGGATACCGTCAGAGAAATGTGTATCCATCCAGACTTCAGCGCCAATGATTTTAGCGATGCCTTCGGTGGATAACACAACTGCCCTGTCGGGAAGATACTGGAATGACAGATCGCCAGAACGACCAGAACTAATGCCGCGCTGACTCTGATAGTAACCGCTGTTAGACGTACAGTGCAGGCGACCGATGCGTTGCCATTCGCCATCTTCAAGTTGCTTTTCGACCTGGAGTACGATGTTATCGTAAACACCCAGGCGATGGGTATCGAGTTGGTTTAACACGCGAATGTTAGCGGTGCCGCGATTGCGATGCGTGGCGCAGCTACCGACTGCAACAACCGGATCGACCTTCTCACCTTCTGCATTCAGACCACTAAGTACCTGTATGGCTGCCTGAGTTTCGTCATCCACGATTTCCCAACGATGCACGACGTCACTATTGCCAAATACGTGACCAACGAAATTGACCATCGGTATCAGGCAGTGATCACCCACTGTCAGTGGTGTGGGTTTACACGCAAGGTTTGAATGCGCATAGATCGTGCCTAAGCGATCGATCAGGTTGACATCAATCCAGCAGTAGTTGGTATCCTCTGGCGGATTTAGCTGAACAATGAAAGTGCTACCGTTGTGTGCCAAACGATAACGACTGTCCGGATTGACAATGCTATCTTTGCCTTTAAGATATTCACCCACACTCTCCAGGATATCTTTCTTAACAGTCTGCGCCAGCTCAATTTGCTCCAGGAACTGAACTTCGTGCTCAGGACCCAGGGTCGCCAGTTTAATCAGACGATCGTTACCCACACGACCGTTACGCACTACCCAAATACCATCAGTACGCAGAATGACTGGCCACGCTTCTTCACGAGAGGAAGTGTTAAGACGTTTAACACCATGACGATAAGCTTCTTTTACACGAGTAAGTAACATAGTTTTAATTCCTTGTATTAGTGGATGTAAGGCATGAGGCTGATGCCTTGTAGAAAACACCAGCCCGATACCCTCAAGCTGGGTTGATTAATGCAGTTTGCTACGACCACACACGCTGGTGTAAGTCTGTTTGGTGCACACTTCTTTCTCTTCTGAATCCTGACCCATCATCAGCTGTTCAACCATCATGCGAACAGAACCGCTTGAAGACAGAGCCAGTTCGGCACCGTTAACAAAACCGCGCGCTGGATAGTCAGCAGCAGAAACGTCTACAGAGATACCGCTTTCAGTAGCAAAGCGCTGTGCAGCTTCTGGAGTAGCGAACAGAACGTCGTTGCCAGAAACCCAAGTGTTTTTAGTAGTTGAAGTAAACATAGTCTTATTTCCTTTTTGCAGGTGAATTATGAGCACTATTGCTCTTAGTTATCAATACGGTTATATATATCTGAAATTTTACTGATTCAGTGCAAACGCCTTTAAATCACGAATCAGACAGTACGTGAAATGGTCCAGTGGAAGGTCACGGTAACAGCGATCAAAGGTCTCAAAATCCTCATCGTTCTCTGGTAAGAAGATCTCGTCCTGAACGCCGTTACTGATTGCCCACTCTAACTGGTAGATGTCATCTGTACCTTCGAGGTTCAAGGTATCGTAGAACTTACCCTTATACTCCAATACGCAATGTAGTGGATACTCCGCGAACAGATCACCACCACAGCTTGCTAGCAGACAAAGATAATTGTGCTTAACCTCTGGCATGACCACACGAATAGCCTTAGCCAACTGATAGCAGATACCACTACCCTCAATCATAACGCCGTCACTTCTTTCCCGTGCTTGGTTAATCCAGTCTATCGGGTCTACACGCTCTGGGTAATACTTGGTGTAGTAGTCGATAACAAACTCTAATGCCTTAGTGACAGTTAACATCTTTTGATTCCTTTAAATAGAGAGACGGCATAAAACGAAACCCCACCCAAAAGGCAGAGTTTCGATTCGCGACGAATTTTTAGAGGAGTATACTCCTCGGTTTGTTGTTTCACTCTTAGAAGGGATTACTACTGACTAAGAGTATATACTCTGTCGGTATATACTCTCTATACTACTTTCTATAGTATATATATTTATGCTTCGCATAGCCCCCTCCTTATTCCTCCCCCATTGCTGAGATTGGACATATAATAAGTACAGTTCAGATAATTAAAAACTAAAAATAAAAGAGAGTAAAGAGGAGGGACACTAGTCCCTCCGTACTATGCTGCTACACTGAGAACTTAGACTTAGTTAATGATGAAAGTAAATCACGCATCGGGGTGATATCATCGAATGGTACGTTCACGCTGAAGGCGACACTTCCCTGCTCAGGGCTATCGACCAAGTCAATCGCAGAGCGGAAAGTAACCAGACGAGTAAACTTGTTGAAGCGCTGAGTGACCTCCCAACCTTCGTAGTCTTTAGTCGTCCAGGTTCCTGATTTATCCCAACCCAACTCATCCACTGTAGTCGATAACAGAGCCGCACGAACGGCAGCAATGTTATCTTTGGTAATGCCATGGATATCAGTGTTCATCGCAACAACCTGACGAACTAATTCCATGATGCCCATGCCGTCACCAATCACTAATGCGAATTCACCATCGTGTATGTGAACCAACGCGTAGTTCGATGCCCGATTACGACCGATCTGCTCAGGGTTTAAGTTTGTGTTGACAGTAGGTTCCAAACGCCCATCTGTTACCAGGTGTGCATCAGGATACGACTCCTTCAATAGTGCCATTTTATTGGACAGCTCGATGCGACGGAAATCGTCTGAACCCAACATGATAGGCAACCACGCCCTGTCTACAGCCGATACACCTGAAGAGATGCGCCCGCCGATGGGGTCTATACCTACTGTAACACTACGACGAGGCTTAGCTTGCACCTGAAGGTACATGCAGTGGTTCTCAAAACGCCATCCGTTCAACAACGCAACCAACGCCTTGGTGCGAATGTAACTTTTGGCTGGCTCGGTCAGTTTACGCTTATCCCAATGCACCGGAGTGATAATGGCTACGAGGCTACCTACCGCAACTTCCAGGTATGCGGGGATCATATACTGAGTCCGTAACCGGAAACGCACAACTGGCATTGACAGATTAACACCGAACCCATCGAAATCGTAGTGTTCAACGGTTTCTGGCTTTACGCCGTACGGTTGGTTAGAGAAATGGGCACCGTCGTTATAAAGAGAGATTGTGGTCATTGTGGTTCCTTAAGGAGTAAAAGTAGAGTCACGAAAACGTTCGAGCATCTCTTCGCCGGAAAGCATATTGTGGATAGCTTCACCGGGCTTCTCAGTGAGGTTATCCATACCGGTGAAACGCTCAAAGCGTTCTGGTGCTTTAACGACATGCCAGCCGTAGCGATAGTTATGTTTGATAAAAGACAGTGGGCGACGATCGTAGGTATAGACCGGCTTTAATGTCCAGACTCCACCTGCGTGCCGAATGCGTTTGTGCTCACCCTCAGGGTACACGGTATACTCACGTGGATAACCCATAAGCAATTCCGTCAGTTTGTACCAACCCATACGCACCCAATACTCAAAACGCTCGTTGTACTTCATCTGTGTTCCTTAGAATAGGTTTTCACTCTGGAGTCCGAAGTCCAATAATGGTTCGTCACGCCAGAGTCCGATTTGTCCTGCTTCAGTAGCAACTACAGCTGCCTCTTCGCGAGTCATCCATTTACGCTCATTACAGATGAACCCTTCTTCCATGGGTGTGGTGATGTCAGCATCGGTAATGCCTGCTGCATCCATCTGTGCTCGCATGATGTCGTCGAAGTGACGGATGCCAACATAAATGACGTCCTTCCATCTTACAGCCGGTGCTACCACAACTCTACAGCGTGCTTTACTTGACAAAGCGTTTCAGCCCCTCATTCAGTTTAGACATCAACGCAACGTCGTTAGTGATCGCAGCGTTAGCGCTATTGATAGAAATCTGCGCAACAGAGATCTGTGCCTGGTTCGTAGCGATGCGACCCAAGCAGTCACCCATCTGTTTCTGGATATCAGCCAGACTGGTGGTTGAGATACCTTCGTCCGTAAACGCGTAGATGCCGGTATCGAGCGACTGCTGTTCAGCGCCCCCTTCCGTAGTACGATTCACTCCAGCAACAAAAGCATCTACTGGTAAGATAGGACGACCCGAAGATGCAGCAAGCGTAGGAACGATTGGGGTAGGGATCTTAGTTGCTGCCAGATCAATAATAGCCGGACGTGTAGCTGGCTGACTAGCAGCGCTACGAGAATGTCCAGGACTCAACATTGGGTTGGAACGTGTGATTCTAGAGCCTACAACATGTTCAGGTGCTTCTACTTCTTCTTTGGTTGCCAGACGGGTATCTACCTTCGGCATCTCTGCCACGGGACGCTCAGGCGCTAATTTGATCTTACCTTTCAATGCAGACAACTGATCGGCCAGCGCACTGTTAGGTAAGGAACTGTTGTCTTCCCAGGTAAAGTGCTCTTTACCCAGATACTGATTGTGAACCAATACCATAACACCGGGAGAGCGGCGCGGTAAACCATCGGCGTCTACGTAACTGTAGTTCACTGAAGTCTTGTGCAATAAGTCAACCAGGTATTTCTGTTGTTCTGGCTCGAGGTAATCAAAGCGAGGGCAGACACGGCCCAGTTCACTGATAGTAGCACCGAAGTTACGGGTGTCTACCGTACCCATGATCTCAACCGCTTCAACGTGCAGCGATGAATCGATTCCAGTTAACTCATCTTTATACTTACTGACGTTCAGCTGTTGTGGCTTCTCACGGTTATTCTGAATGGTTGGTACGCGTTCTTCTTTCTTCTCTACAGGGGCTTCTTTCTTACGTGGATCAAATACGATGGTGCCTGATTGATAGTCGTGTTTACCTGGGTCAGCAGGAGCCTCACCGAGATTGGCAATCAGGATGAAGGCGTCTTCTTCACCAATCCGATATTGCAGTACTGTTTCAGTCTGACGGGTGTATTCCATCAGATCTTCAAACTCACTGGCAGATAGTAGTGATATACGCTGAGTAGTTTCACGCAAGTGTGAGAAAGTCACACCGAATTTAGAATTACGCAGGATGGCTTTCAGTTCACGGTTTGCAGAATACAGAGTGGTTGCTAATTTACGCATGGTATTAATCCTTTTCAAAAGTAGAGGTGGGTGGCACTAGGCCACCCGATTGTTATTTAAACTACAGTGGATTCGTCAACGGTAGCACGAACGATCTCGGCTGCTGTCTCTTCACTGGTAACAGTACGCAGACCCCAATAGAGAAGTCCTGCGATTGCTGCAACGCCAACTGCTGATACGATGACGATTGCTGTCTTGCTTGGTTTGTTATCTTGATTTTCCATTGCGATGGTTCCTTATACAAGTAAGTAAAAAGTAATTATTGCCACATTGCAATGGTGTGTTATATATCTGAACAATTACTGAGACGGCATAAAAGCTAGGACCGTAACCCTAGCTTGTTTTATGTCCCGAACTTACTTATACGCAGCAAGAGCCATCTGGCAGATGTGACTACGTACGCAGTCTTCTTCCAGGAACTCAACCTTGCCTACATATTCACCTGCGTTGAAACGACCCAGTGCGTCACCCAGGCCAGATGTGATGTGTTTAGGCAGGTCACACTGCTCAACGTCACCGTTTACTACCACAGTGCAGTTTTCACCGATACGCGTAAGGAACAGCTTCATCTGATTAGCGGTAACGTTCTGCGCTTCATCCAGAATAACGAAAGCATCTTTGAAAGTACAACCACGCATGTATGCGAATGGTGCAATAACAATTTTGCCAATCTCAGGACGCAGGCAGTATTCAAGGAAACTCGCACCCAGTCGTTCCAGCAACACTTCGTATACTGGTTTGAAGAACGGTGCAAACTTCTCATGTACGTCACCTGGTAAGAAACCCAGATCTTCGTCGGCTTGCAGCACCGGACGCGTCACCACGATACGAGCAACTTCTTTGTTCATCAATGCATCTGCTGCTTTAGTAGCGGCGATGTATGTTTTACCAGAACCGGCTGGTCCATGTCCAAAGATCAGATCCTTCGTATCCAGCGCAAGGATGTAATGTCCCTGCGCTTCGTTCTTGGCTTCTAAAGGAGCGCGATTGCGCCCAACAGCCATGCCTATTTGTTCAACAGCCTGAGCGGGATCAAGTTGTTCAACATTGCGACGACTACCATTGCGCTTGGTGCTACGCTTATCCGCGCGACGCGCTTCATGCTTAACCTGGTTAGCAAACTTCTGTCGACCCATAGGTAGGTTCCTTACTGGATGTGCCTTAGCCGGTGAAACTAAGACAGCAGGAGTGTTGTTCGAGAACAAGTTAAGTACATGCTTTCGAACGACGAGTTTCAGGACAATTAAAAGATGGCCTAAAGTATCACCCTTAGACCATCACCTCGTTCGTAGTTAACGAACATTGCACATCATTAGTTAAGACCGACGATCTTAATTGCTTCAGTGATCTCACCCAGTGGTAATGCTATTGCATTGTAGGACGTAGGAGAGGTCTGTGAGAGCATGAGGATAGACGGATACACACGACTGGCGGTAGGAACCGGACGAGCTTCTAACCAATGTGAGGCAGCCCATTCGGCGACGGCGTCATCGTGTCCCTGTGCAGTGTTGACGATGTAGACACCCGAACGAACTTCGATAAACTGAACACGCTTTTCATCAGGACGAATCTTGACGTTATCAGTAGGCAGGTACTGGCGAATGTGCGCTGCGCTCATCGGGTAAGCTTTAAGATAGTAATCGGTCATCTCTTTCCAGTTGGAAACTTCGCCGATAATCTCACTGTATGTCGCAACGTACTGCATTGCAGCGAGAGTTCCCTGCTTAGGGTACCCTTGGGAGGCCACACCAGTTAAGATCTTCAGAATCTCGTCTGGGAGCTTCAGTTGGGTAGTCGGGTCCATCTTAGTCTGAACCATTGAGCCGATTAACCGCAGGCGCTTTTCTTCAGCCCACTGTTGTGCATCTACCGGGAAGAAATGCTTAACGCTGTCGTTCTCGTAAATGACCGGGTTAGCCAACGGGGTAAGGACGTGAGACTGTTTACCTAACCACTTGATAGTCGTGCCGGTTTCCATCCAGAGAGTAGCGTATGGGTTAGGGGTGAGCGTGTACTCAAGGGCACCTAACTCGAAACCTTCCTCAGTGCGGCGACGCGATACCCGGATATCGCGATACGCCTCGCCCTTAGCATTCCATTCTGATTCAATGAACGCCTGGACGGGAACAATAGGTAGTCCGTTGGCCAGGCGCGCCAGATTGCGTCGGTAGACGGCCGGGTCACCAACCTGTCGCTTGCTAACCGCAATGCTAGTCATGCGAGAGCCGACTTCTGAGTATGTGCTGGCGTACTGACTAGGGCTGATGCCTTTGTCACTTAAGAACACAAGCAATGCATCTACATCTGTACGCGCATGGCGAGTCAAGATACCTTCGTGCATCGCCAAACGAATCTCGCAATCCATAGACCAGTTCGACCGCATGTTCTCAGTTACAAACTTCGGTGAGGTCAGTAACATATCGAGGTGCCACAGTTTAATGGCAAGGTCGTGCAGTGACGCAATGCGAGTAAAGTCGTCGTGCGTTTTAATGTCCTGGTTCCATGGTTGGTTCATCAACCAGACGTTCTCAGGGAGATCGTGTTTAGCGTCCCAGCGAGGACGGTCGTCTACCAGAGTAAAGTTACCTTCACCGAATACTTCAGTCAGGTGCTCTACCTTATCACCAGCTTTGACCGGATCTAAGATGATAGTGAAGTCGGGCCGCCAGCCCAGTTCAGCGAATGCCACTTCTGATAATGCAGCTGCGTCAGGGTGGAAACCGCGATGCGTACAGATGCCGAGACTGGAGCCGTGTTTCTTCAACCGCTCTACAGTCTGATTGAAACGGTCGTTACCTTCACGTACACGACGTTCGGACATGAACAGTCCTTCGGCCAGCACTACGTCTAAACCGCCGTTGGTGTTAGCTGTGGTCAGATAAACACCCTCAGCTGGCAATGGGTAGCCTTTATCCGCAACGCGCTGACGCAGGGACAGGAATGTATCGTTCAGAGTGTCGTCCCAATCCAGAACGACGAAGTCCAACATGCGAGGACTGGTAAAGGTTAAATCTTTGACGAAAGCGGGTTCTTCGATATTGTACACGTTACAGTCCTTCTGGAATAAAGTTAATAGAGTGAAGTTCCTGAACCCAGTCAGGACGCGAGCTTTCAGTATCGCCACCAAACTTCAGGACGATGCGGTCGCTCTCCTGCATCCAGTACTTGTTGTTCAACCACACCAACACATTCGCGTCGTTGATAATCACCCGGTCGATGATATTGTAGTTAACACGAATAGGTTCACTGATTGAAACCGCGCTTGGTTCGATATCCAACTTACCTAACGGGGAGAGAATACGTCCCAGCTTGTTCACCAAAGAAATGACGCCGATTGTGCCAACCAGCTCAACGGTCTTTGGTATAAGTCGGAATTTAACACGAATGCGAGAATCTTTCTTACTGAAGAGAATAGCACAACGATCGTAGGTGATCTGTTGTCCGAACTCAGACCCAACCAACTTAAACGGTCTCCGAGCTTTGAACACCAAACCATGACGATTGTTATTCGATGTTGTATAGAGACTAACGATCAGTGCAAGTCGTAATGCCGCAATCTCTTCTGTAGACAGAGTAACCTCAACATCCTGTATCTTCACTCTGAAAAACGCTTCCACTACAAGTCCGTGTTCTTGTGCATAGTCGAGCATATGCAAATACGCAGGCTTAGCTAAATCTACCATTTAATAAGCACCTTGTTTTATTTGTAAACGCCGGAGATGTGATGTTTCCGGCAGACAGACACGTAACGATCGTTGCCACCAATGACAACCTGTTCACCCTTACGTGAGACCTTACCTTCGTCATCGATGCGCAGCACCATTGTTGCTTTGCGACCACAATGACAGATGGTTTTGATTTCTTCGAGTTTGTCAGCAATAGCCAACAGACGATGACTACCTGGGAACAGTTCACCCTGGAAGTCGGTACGCAGACCATAACACATAACCGGGATGTCCAGCATGTCTACGATGTCAGACAACTGATCTACTTGGTCACGAGTCAGGAACTGTGCTTCATCTACCATGATACACGCAATGCGACGTGCATCGTTAGCATGCACGGTGTATTGGTAAATGTTAGAATTCGGCAATACCGTGATTGCTTCGTGGGTCAGGCCAATGCGTGATACTGCTTCGGGCTTCGCTGTCTCACGTGTGTCGATTGCTGGCTTGAAGATAACGACATGCATACCGCGTTCTTCGTAGTTGTATGCAGCCTGAATTAAAGCGGTAGTTTTACCACTGTTCATCTGACCGTATTTAAAATAAAGGCTAGACATAATCTATTCTCTTATGGTGGTTTTCTAAATGATTCAACGGCATAATAAAAATTTACCAGGGGGCTAGCCCTGGTAAACTTGTTAGTCGCACGGCTTCCAGTATTCGTCTGTGAAATACAACTCTGTGGGAAGTTTCTTATCCGTGAGTAACTTCTGAACCTGAACACGAACACGCTCAAGTTGTGCCATGCAATCTTCATCTTTTCCTTCAACATAGAGGATAGACATGTGCGGGGCGTAGTTGTCGTAGCTGTAACTGAAACCAGCATCGATCAACTCAAAGTGACGCTTCATGATTTTGTCTGATGAAAGCAACAGAACAACGGCTTTACCCAAGACAGCCACACCCATTACACTGGCGTGATAAATCTCAGGTGGAATCTCGATATCGTCCGTGGTTTTACTGTTACGCTCATCATACATCAGAGTGCAGTGAAGTTTCTCAATCGGAATCAGTTTCAATCCTTTAGGCAGATCCAGATCACGAATAGCCTTCAACACGTTATTGTGTGGGTTGATAATCGGCTTTAGTGCCGAGTACCCGATTTTTGTACTCATTGCTAATCCTCTACGATAAATGCATAGAATTAGCGACGGTTCCCACAATACCGACTTGCGGTTAGAATCAGGTAGATAAGGATAGGAAGCCACCCCGTTGCCAGAACAACACGTTTGATTGTCAGCCAACCGTCCGCATTGCAATAGTTACGTGAGTCACAGTGCTTCTCTAACATACGGTCGATCAGTAAAGCCACTATTAAATAGAGAGCCAGTCCATAATACATACGACCACCAAAAAAAAAAGAAGATAGGCTGCGTAGGGAGCCTTTCGGCTCCCTACGGGTTAGATTGCTTCGGTGATATCACCGCCGGTCAGCTCACGATATGCACGTGCGATCTCAATACCGTCTTCGGTAACAGAGAAGCTTGCGCGCGACAGACCATGCTCAGCCAGGACTTCAGTGCGAGCAGACAGTGGGGTAAACAGACCCAGTGCCAGCCAGGTGATGGTCAGTACTTTACCATCGCTGTAGTCCGGGATTTCGGATGTAGTGTCAACAGTGAATTCGTGAATGAATTTACCGTTAGCACGAGCAACTGTAACCTTCATTGCTTCGCGACCACCTGCTACACACACGGTATCACGAGTAATGACGATATCACCTACAGCACGAAAATGTTCAGACATACAATTTCCTTTATTTAATATAGCCGGTGTAACCAGCGACGTTAGTATTAACAAAATTCACCTTAGGGTCATATTCAACCTTGAGGCGTTTATTTGTTCCATTCTCCATGGTGGCTATCGCATCCCAGTGGTTAGGAGCACTTTCGCTAAGTAAAGTCACTTCCTTACACCCTGGCGCATTCACACCGTCATTCCGTTTGGTTACACCAGTGACAGTTTGACAAGCGGTGTCTGCAATGCCCACCTTATCTACTTTCAGCTCGTTGTACGCAAGCATAACGATACTGAATAATAACGCTGCCATCGACACATGGAATACGCGATGGTGTCTTCCAGTAAGGGTATCCCTTTTCCACGCATAGACCGGTATGAATAAAAACCAGATCCAGTGGGGTGGGCGATACCCAGCCTTTGCAAGTACACGCCTGTCGATAATAAACAGGGCAATTGCAATTGCAAGAGCCGCCACACTTACCGCAGTGTCAGCAAGCATTCCAAAGGTCGGAAGCAGACTGTGGATTGTCCCCAATGCAATCAGAACATAAATCCATTCTTTGGTGACGTACGGTTGGTGTCGAGGTGTCTGGAAAATATCACCATCGTAATCAGCGCTTCTCAGCATATCTTCGGGTTCCTTTGTTTTAATTTACTAACCGGCATAAAACCCTCCTCGAAAGGAGGGCTGGTTATTACAGTAAAGCGCTGGCTTCTTCACCACGCCCTAACACCAGGTGATGAACACGTGACGACTCGATCTCGCGTACAGTACGCAAGTCCGCGTTGAATGTCACCATGTTCCTAGCAACCTGTTCGTCGCTCAACCCTTCGGCCTTCTGACGCTCGGCGTATTCAGCCATAGCTACAGACGAAGGGTAAACGACGTACACTTCAAACTTTGCATCCACCGCAGCATTCAAGGCATCCATTGTCAACGGACCACAGATCGACATAACATCCTCTGGAATGTCAGTCAGGTCATCCGCCGACAGTGTGTCTTTCCACAGTACTTTACTGGGGTCTGACGCTTGTTCAGCCCAGCGTTTCAATCCAACGCCCGGGTAGCCTAAAACGATACCTGTCATTGCGAAGTACCAATAGTTGACTGACGCTGATAGTTCATCAACCACTCACCGATCTTACCGAGGTAGCGACTTTCATCGCTGGGCAAGGAGAGAATGGCTTTTTCATCAGCACCAAAAGTGAGTGTTAAGTTAGTGGCGTCACTGGTCTTATCGTAAGTTGCTTCAGCAGCAACCAGTTCTTTCAACGCCAGGCGAGTGTGTCGCCTTCCTGACTTATCCATTGACGCCCCCTAATTAGATCTTACAGCCGTCGCCGCAGTCGTTATCGCCTGCTGCCACTTCGATTGCTTCACCGCCACCAGAACGCATCTGGTCGACTTTCTCTTCTGACCCTTCCAGGTCCAGGTTGCCCAGCGCACCATCAATGTCCAGTTCCCCAGCTGATGCTTTACCCAGAATCTCGTCTACCTTACTCATCTTCGTTTTCCTTACAGTTAGGATTGTTAATCAACATACCATTGGCATCTTTGAACGTGACGTCAATAGAACCATCCAATAGACCTTGTAAAGTAGCCAACACTTCCTCTGCCCGACTGTATGCAAAGAACGTGTCGCTACTAATGAAGTACATAATCTCACGAACTTGCTGGTTCGTGGCTTTCTTACCCAGCTCGGTGGCCAAGGCACGCATGGTGCGGTTCTTCGGCTTCTTACAACCAGGTTCGTTGAGTTCGCGCATCTGCGTTGAGATACTCAAGAGTGCGCTAGATAACTCACGACCCATCTGTAGTAGCGGCAGGTGTTCCATGGTCTTCCTTATATAAGTAGTCGAGCGAAAGTCCGAAGGCATTGTTTATAAAACGATTGCCTGCTTTTGGATCAGGAGGGTTCTCAGTGCTCGAATAATAGAACCCAACTTCAAGACCCTTAGACTTGTCTATGCTCAGTTTAACTCTGCGATCCAACCGATGTACTACGTCAGCTAGAAAGTTCTCCAGAGACCGACTGACGTCGTCTACGGGGGTGTCGTACTGTGGATACGAACACACCCCAACGAGTTTGTCTTCTATGTCAGAATCGAAGAACGATAAGACTATAAAAGACATTTATCGTTCCTTAGTTTTCCACCGCAGTTTTGCTCAGGCGAGCTTGCGCATGGTTGTAAGTATCATCGCGACCGAAGTCAATCACGCGGATGCTGGACTGCGCGATTATCGGGTACATAGTAATGACGATCGCTATAAAATAGTACCCGGCTTCAGCGTTATGACGCACTTCAACGGTGTGAGTGTAGCCGAAGTTTTCAGCACGCAGTAATCCTGCATAGTCGTCTACAAGCTCTTTACTCTCATGACGCAACGCAACAATCACACCGTTCCGATGGTGCTTAACCAAAACCGGCATAACGTCAGATGGCACTGCCCAAGACTGAGGTGTAAGTTCCCGGTCAAGATTGAATTCGGCCTCATCCTCAATTGGTGCCTCCAGGAAACCCATGAAGTAAAGACGCAGTTTGTTCAGAATCTCGTACAGCACGCGAGTCTTCTCTGGAGTCTGCGCTGAGAACGTAACGCTACCGCCAGCAAAACCAACTACGATAGTGGTAGTGGCCGGACGAGGTTCTTCATCGCCGATGCGAGTCGGTTCTACCAAACTGATGCTGTAGGTGTTGGCCAGATCAAAACCGACTTCAGTAGGTACTGAGATCTGGTAGTGATAATGGTGCGGTACATTAACCACAGCAAGCACGCGACCAGTTTTAGAAATACGCAGGTTGCAAACTGACTTAAACTGCAAGAACGGGGCAAAGATCAAATCATCGAGGACGGTCTTAGCTTCAGACTTCTCGTCAATCAATTCTGCCAGTTCGTGCTCGAACACCAGGAACTCGATACCCATGGCATCCTCTACGATAGCAGTGCCCGGTTCAGTACCAAAACCGAGATAGCGAACAGACTTAGAGCAGATGCCTTCGTCTGGGTCGTTCCATTGATACCAGGTATTCTTCACCAGTTTCATTTGTTCTTTCCTTTCATTTTGAAGTTTGAGGCAAGAGCAGCAAGCTCGTCGAATGTACGAATAACAAACTGATGCTCTTTGGCGTCAGTTGCTTTACAGAAAAGCTTCACTGCGTCTTCCAGCGTATCCGTAAGCTCTAAGGCAGCGCGGGCATGCTCTTCTGCGGTAAGGTACTGAGATCGACAGGTCAACACACCCGGCCCGGTCATAATACGAACCTCACTGAGAAACGAATTTTCCTTATCGACGAAATAGTCACGCAAAACGCCATGCTCATCGACAACGGCAGTTATCCAGCGACTATCGTGGTTGATGTTATCGGAAACGCCGTCAGCGCGATAGTCCAGGAAGTTAGCGAACACCGGACTAGTCGGTACCAACACGCCGTACTTAGTAGTCAAAACAGCCAGCGGAATATGTGTGTACATGCCATTGGGACGAACTTCACCACACACGAAAGCAATTCGGTTGTCTCGAACCATATAAACGTTTGACATCTCAACCTACCTTAATTGCTTTCAGTTTGTTAGCGTGATACACATCTACACCACGACCAGACAGGGTGTCCATTCGGTTAGCGAATTCAACGGCCTGTTTTGGTGTACGACCAGAGAGCATGGCGGAGGATGCGAAGGTAGCACCCGTACCAACTGTGAAGTAGTCGATGTGCTCGTCGGAGATTGAGATCAACCCTTCGATGATACTGATAAACAGTTTGCGAGTCAGGATCAGGGTGGGTTTACGCACACGTTTACTAACCGCAAGAGCGAGTTCAGTGAATCCGGTGTCAGTCAACTGACCACCTCCCGCAAAGTGGTGAGCAACCATGCGGAACAGTTTCTCTAACTCGTCAGTGTGGTTCTTACTGAGATCGATGCCAGTAGAACCGTAGACGAATGTACCGCAGTCAGACATTTTCAGCTTTGGACCATCAGCGAAATGCGTACCACCGTCGTCACCCTTGATTAGCAATTGGCGATCAGCGGCGATACATTTACTATTAACAACAATCGTTGTCATGTTTTGATTCCTTATGGTGCGAAATAGAACGAGAGTGGGTTTTCACCCACTCTCTTATGCCTTAGAAGCCGTTAGACTTCATGCTGCGATCTGGGCTACCACGACCTGTGCGTTCAGGGGTGCGCGCAACAGACTTAACTACATCGCGACCAATCAGCAGACCGGAGTCCAGCTGGAAAGTAATCGCGTCGCCAACAGACAGAGTTTTCTCACCTTCCAGATAGTCGACCTTAACCGGAACCTGGCAGTGGTCTTCACCAGAGATAAAGATACCTTTCTTGTTGATGGCAACAACTTCAGCCTTGACGGTGGTGACGTCACCTGCTTTGCCTTCCTGGACATTCAGCAGTGGTTTGAATTTATCAGCAATGGTCAGTTTCATTTCTTACGTTCCTATTAGTAAAGGGGAGCCTTACGACTCCAGCATGGTTACGAATTGTTCTTCTGACATGATAGTCACACCGTGGCGTTCTGCATCAGTCAATTTGGTACCGGCATTTTCACCTGCCAGCAGATAGTCAGTTTTGGCTGACACACTACCTGACACCTTACCACCCAACATCTCAATCATCTCTTTCAACTCAGGACGTTTGTAGTTGTCGAATGAACCAGTGATGCAGAAGGTTTTATTAGTGAAGGGGCCAACTTCTTTACGTGCGGCCAGCGGCATTGGTTTAATACCGGCAGCGTGCAGCAAGTCGTCAATCAGACAGGCATTGTTTTCACTATAGAACCAGTCGACGATACCACGCGCAGTGATCTCACCGATATCCGGTAATCCCTTCAGTTCATCTACAGAGGCGTCGCTTAACTCTTCGATGGACTTATAACGCCGTGCCAACACCATAGCGGTGGACTCACCTACAAACGGGATACCCAGCGCATAGATAAACTTATTCAACGCTGGCGTTTTAGCCGCTTCAACCGCCTTACGGAAGTTGCAAGCAGACTTGGTTGTCTCACCCATGACTTTGTCGATGTGTGCAGGGGCAATAGTGAACAGATCGGCAGGCGAGCGAACTACATCGGCGCTAATCAATGTTTCGATTACACGCGGACCCACACCTTCAATATCCATAGCGCCACGAGAGACAAAGTGAGTAATGCCCTCGATCAATTGCGCAGGACAGGTTGTCTTCGCAACGCACTTAACCGCAGCCTGTGTTGGGTCACGATACAGCTCACTACCACAACTCGGACACACTTCCGGATACTTGACCTTCTCAGGATTAGGACCGCGATGTGTTTTCACCACACCCATAACCTGTGGAATAACATCACCACTACGACGAACGATGATGGTGTCACCCCAATGTAAATCAAGACCGTTGATGAAGTCTTCGTTGTGTAGTGTAGCACTGGTCACTACAGCACCGCTTAACGGAACAGCGTCAAACTTTGCAGTCGGCGTAATAACTCCTGTTCGGCCCACTTGAAAGTCGATATCATTTAAGATAGTCTCCATTTCTTCAGCAGGGAACTTGAACGCCATGGCCCACTTAGGATACTTGCCGACATAACCCATTTGCTCTTGAAGTGCCAATGAGCTGATCTTAATGACCATCCCATCAATATCCATCGGCAGTTTGTCGCGCTCTGCGATAAGTTCGTTATAGCGAGCCATGATAGCTTTAGGATGGAAGTCGGATACACGCACGCCTTCACTGGTCTGGAAACCGAGACGCTCCAGATAGTAATAGAGTTCGTGCTGTAATGTAACCTTAGCCGCTTCCTTACCTACACCAACACCGTACGCATTAAACACCAGACCGCGTTCTTTCACACGAGCTGGGTCTTTCAGGCGTAGAGCGCCTGCTGCTGCATTGCGTGGGTTAGCCATGCCTTTGACATTAGCATTGTCTACAGCCAGTTCAGCCTTACGAGCATCGAATGTTGCACGCGGGATGAAAACTTCACCACGGACCTCCAGAACTTCCGGTGGATTGTGAATGTCCAGCACCAACGGAATACCATCGATGTACGCAACGTTACGCGTCACGTCTTCACCGACGAATCCATCACCGCGTGTAGCAGCTGTAATCAACACGCCGTTTTCATACACAAGGTCTAACGCTAAACCATCGAGCTTATACTCTAAGGTACACGTTGCCTCAGCATGGATAAACGGACGACGACTCTCACACCACTCAATCAGCCCTTCCTCTGTGAAGAGGTTATCGAGACTATACATACGGGTCAGGTGTTCGATGTCATCGCTGGTAGGTTGATGCCCAGACACTGCCTGTGTGATGCTACCCGGAGTTACCCAGGCTGGGAAGCGAGTCTCCAGTTCACGCACAGATCTGACCATACGGTCGAATGTCGCGTCAGTTACGGGACTCGAACCATCGGCATAATACTGACGACTATATTCAGTCAACTTAGCCTGAAGGTCATCGTAGTACTTACGCAATGTTTCTGTTTGTCTGTCCATTTTACACCTTGTAGTACGTGGCCAGCTCAGCAATCAGTTTTGGGTTGCGTTCGAGTTTAGCGCGGTATGCCATAACTTCCCACAGCGCATCACGAGTTTTGCCAAGGGCGGCGAACATGCCCTTTTCTTCATCGTACATCGTGGCGTCCATTGGACGTGAGATATTGACCAGCGCGTGCTCTTCTTTGGTCAGAAGTTCACAGACAATGGTCTGGCTAGGCAGGAACACAAAGGTCGCCTGACCGATGACCTTGTTCAACGGGTGCTCGTTGGAACCAATATGCATAGAAGCCAATAACTCTTGCAGCTCCTTACCAGAATACGTTTTACACTTAACTGTAGATTCCATTGTGTTTCCTTATATGGGTTAGTCAGAGAATTTCTCGTGCGTGTAAATTACTACCACATTCGCACTAGGATAATGTATACTTGAAACTTTGTTGAACAAAAAAAGAAAAGGATAGAAAAGAGGAGACCCGAAGGTCTCCTCTAGTTTGTTAGTTATGCCCGAATCTGATGTTCTGCTGCTTTATAAATAGCGTCCATGAATTCGGTGTTTTCAGATACCGTGGCATTGAAACTCACGGGTCCATTGGACACATCGATTTTAGCTTCAACGTTGATGTCCAGATCAGGATAACCTACCACCAACGTAACGGACTGGAGTTTGGTACCGAGATATTCTAAACGCATGCCGCCGGTGATGTTACCCTGAGTTTCAGTTTCGTAACGAGTGGTCGTTACGGACGCAAAGTCCTCAATCATTACTTCGTTGTCCACCAGCCAGCTAGCGCCTTTACGACCATGTTCGATGAGGTCACGGATCTCAGCGCGCTCAGTATCAGACAACGCATTGTCTGCATTGTAGGACTGCACGTAAAGCGTACGCTCAAACTCACCGGTTTCAGCATAGCTAGACAACGGACGGGTTTCCCAGATCGGTTGAGTGGACATTGTGTCGCCAGTTGCACGATCCTGTACAACGATTTCGCCAACGCACGATTCGTCTGATTCTACGATGATAGCAAAACGGACATTGGTAAGAGCGATAGAAAGAATAGATTTCATGTTTTGATTCCTTATAGAGATTAAGTTGAGTGAACAGCATTGTTACTGTTCACTCAGGTCTTATATATCTGAAAATTTATTGAAACGACACTAGCGGTCACGAACCCGCACCAGTGCATCTCCCAACATATTCAGACCACGCCAACACGTTTGATCCATGTGGTCCGGATGATCAACGTCCATCCCAATTCCCCAGAGCGTATCTGTAGGTGAGGCTTCTACCAGCAGTCGCTTACCGGTTGCTTTCAGTTCAGCCATCATCTCTGGGTTCTGTTCAAACTTGGCAGACAGTACGTCACACATCGTAGCAAATCGCTCGCCAGCCCATACCTGATCGTTGTAAGGAGATACTTCACGACCCAGCATTTTACAGATGAACGGGGCATTACGTTTGCCTGGATCTACGGCAGCGATTTTAGCAGCCACCCGGTAGTCCTTAAAGTGCATTGCCTTCAACCACATGAATGCCTGTTCTGAGCAGAAGAAATTCACGCCCGCCAAGTTAAACTCGCAACGATAGAAGTTGCTGTAGATGTCGTCCCCATAATAGAAGAAGACAAACTCATCAGTTGTCTTTACCATGTGTCTCCACCGTACATTCGAGGACAATAGCAGGAGGGAAGAAGTCAGGCTTGTTGGTAATGCTATCCCACTGCACCTGAATCTGCTCACGTAGTTGCTGTTGTAATATCAGCTTGAGCTTAAACACTGGACACTGATACTTACGGCGACCTTTAGGAATGACCTGGTACGGGTTCTTACGATGCAGGTTTTTCTTTTCCTGTCGAGTCAGAACAGCCGTTGGGTCTATGTACGACTTTGGCATTTTAACATCCTCTTCATTTTCTCAGAGAAAGAAACCTTCTCTTTGATGACTGGTTCGAAATAGCTAAAGAAGGCGGCTACCGAATGACATGCGTTCGCTGCCAGGATACAATTCAACAGCACCGCATGCTCTTCGCTTTTCAGTGGGTTCAGTCCAGGCATATTGAACGGATGTCGTCTACCCGCATCGATGTTCTCCTGTGTCCACAGTGGAGCCACAGCCAACCCTGGATGTTTGTACCCAATAACATCATTCACAAGCCACGTACCGTCGCATGTGACGATCAAGGCTTTATGCGTGAGGTTGCCGTAGAAGCTATCGCCCTTCTCAAGATAGCCTTCCAGTAGGAAGTCAAGGTGCTCACGGAATGCGAATACACCAACCATGATAATCTGACTACCTGCCCATTTAGCATCTGGACCATTTTTACTGTAGGCGAAACAGAGCTGCGCTGCGCTGTCCTCCACACCGTTAGATGAAAGCATGACTCTCATTGGAGACTCCCGTTAAATACGTACTCGAGTTTACCACGACGATACGCACCTTTAACAACTTCATCTAGTGAGTAGCCATAGCGATTAACAAAGATCCTACTGTACTGACCTAGTAGCTCCTCAGACACGGTCACGAGCGGTGCGCTGGTCTCCAGAAGCTCCATGCCTCGCTCTAGGAGTCGTAACCCTAAGCCAGTGTTCTGATGACTTGGGGAGACCCTTACACAACGTAGTTTCTTTTCGTCCCCATTTTTAGCCAAAACAAAACCGGCCAGCGTCCCGCCAACAAAAGCTCCTATTGCTAGGTTGCTTTCATTGGCGGGGTCAGATAGGACTTTGTTACGATACCAGTTGTCAATGTTCGGGTAGTACTGATCTAATGTCAGCAGGGATGGAGTGAGGAGCCGAAGCTCCTCCAACGTGTTAAGTTTTCTTATTTCTAACATTGTTCAACCAGAAGACAAACCGTAACCAAAGTCGGCCCCACCAATGCTTGTTCAATTTAGTGAACATCTGAACCGACTCACCCATTTCTTTAAAGACTTCGGAGTTGGAGAAAACACCAACCTGACCGTATGGCGTATGCAATGCCGCATACCAACCGTAGGCGTCGTCTGGTTTATCCTTGATCTCCTTAAGCTCCCAGCCAGGATAGCTCTCCGCAATAACATCACGCATTGCACCTGGGTCGTACAGATAGTCAGTGCGAAGACTATCTTTGATATGTTCGGGCGCGTTGTCGTGCCACCAGTCACGAGCCGCTGGATTTTCATCAAGCCACTCTTTTGCTATTTTCAAACTATCCATTGTGATTCCTTAATATTTAAATGTGTTGTTGTACCAAGTGCCGAATCTTACCGCATAGCTAAGCAAGCAACCGTAGTACACGCGAAGCATTGGATAACGATAGTGCTTAGTGACCATCTTAGGTTCACGCGCATTTGTATCGTACATACGCAGGTATCCACCGCAGCCAGCCGATAAGGCTATCGCTGCACAGACAGTACCAATTTCATCTGTCTTGAAAAACCGTGTGATGACTTCCACCGGAGCACGCCCAGATCCAATGCATACGAATTCATCACGCTTGTGATTTTTAACCACAAATGCTGAACCTTCACTTGACCGACGGAAGTTGACTTCGTAGCAATGGTTAGCTGTCAAGACTAACATAGTGCAATCCAACCCAACTGCCGCTTTTATAGCACGCAACACTTTATACGAGTCGAGTGCTTCCTTGCCGCCCTTTAGTAGCATTTCCGTTGCGATAGTGATTGCATCAGACGCACCTGCACCAGCAACAGCCAGGATAACCTCTTTACCCCAAACCGCAAGTTTCTCCTCTTGCCTATATGCCGGGTAAGGTGTGATCTTTACAATGTTATCGTGTTGAGACACACCGCGTGCTACCGTTCTTGAGTCCGCATAAAAGACACCATCGCGCTGAACAATGACCGTCATCATTACTCCTTAATTAACACCAGAACTTCACCGTCCATATCCGCTACACCAGCAGCATAGACCAACGCATCCTCGACACCCAGGCCGTTAGAGTCGCCTTCCAGTAGCAATTCAATTATGCGACTGGCTAGCCAGGTCGGCAACGTATGCGTAGTGTTGCCTTTGACTAAAGCAACCGTGTTTACTTTGTCATACGGACCTTCAAAATAAATCATGAAGGAATGTGACGGCGTGATGCACTTCCGGTCAACAACACGATTGACTTTATAAAGAAGTACGGTGTCCCAAACTGTAAACTGACGCTTGGTCACTTGGATTGGGTTTTTGTTGATCATACGACCTCCGGGTGCGTGTTATAGATGACCCATTGTTTACAGCGTTCCATGATTTCCTCTACGGCATCGCGCTCCACACCTGCGTCCAACAAACCAGTCTCGATGTCCGGTAAGGTTTGGAAGTCCCAACGGCCGTCGGCTCGCGCTGCCGTAATAAAAGCTATCCAGTCTACCCGCATTTTTCTTTTTACGATGATCTCATTTAAAGAAACGTCGAGTGGTAATCCGTGGGTTGCTTTGAGTTGAAACAGTTTGTCGCCTGGAAATAAAATAGACACGGCGGCTCCCTAATAAAGTGACGTAATAAAACCAGGTACGGGTTTCCGTACCTGGCTAGTATGCTGTTACTTGCTGGTTGAAGACCGTGAGAAGCTCACAGGTTCATTCAGTCCGGTCTCAAAAGCCTTGCGCGAGTGGGAATCACTTACCACTTTGCAGACTTCTTTCAGATCAATCTTCGGATACCCAGCGAAGCGCAGGAAGGCACCGCCAATAACAAAGTTCAGACGCTTCTGGTAATCACGACAAGATTCAATCTTCCGTGACTGTGAGATCTGGAACTCTTTACGGCCACCGTTAATAATGTCTTGCACTTTGGCATACACAGACGAATCGAGAGTCGGGTTCTGCTCTTTGATCCACTGCATGGTTGCCTTAGACCCTTCCGCACCATAGCGCCCGGTCATTGCCGCAGCCAGTGAGTCCTGGAAGTCCTGAGCATACACGTTAACGATACCGGCCTGTTCCTTGATGTTCGTGGTAACAGACGAGAGTACGTTCTCGCTATCGCTATTCAGCGCTTCGATGTTTGCTTCCATTGTTGCACCAGTGTTAGATGCCGAGATGTAGCTAACTACCACACCTACCACACCGGCTGCCAGAAGCAACACAATACCAATCAGGATCAGGGTACCCAGATTCAAACTTTTCTTATCAGACATCTTACTTTCCTTAAGCGAAATCATTTCGTTTCATGTAGAGGCTCACCGCGATACTGGCGGTCAGATTAATTACTACAAAGATTAACACACCCCACCAACTAGGCTGGTAGCTGTCTTCCAAATACGCAAAGGTTTGTGCGGGCAAGCGCTCGTACTTTCCTTTTATTACCGCGTACTGTTTGGTGACGAGGTCCAGGTTTAAAGTCTGCCCCGATGCAATCGTAGCCAGCTCAGATAACAAAACCTGATTGCCCTGTCCATCACCATAAGTCATTGCACGGAACCATTTGATTTTACCTGTTGGTTCTACGCCGTACATCAGAACTGTGTCGTTCTTACGGACACCTTTCCAATATTCATTGATCACCTCAAAGTAGTCATCGTCTTTTGACGTAACTAACATCGTGATGTTCAACTGTTTCGCCTTACCGTCCACTTTAAGGGCATCGTCCAGATACTCTTTGATAGTAGACAAATCCATCTGCGTTTCGTTGACAATACGGTTAAAGCGATAGTAGTCGTATACGCGAGGATACTTAGGCAACTCTACACCCTTGTATTTCTCACGCACAGTAGCTGAGGTATTGAAACGATCCTCATCAACCATCAGATAACTACGCACGCTCTCTTCCGCAGAAGCAGCTTCGCCAATCTTAACTGCTAGCCAACGAGGAGGTGGTGTGAGTCCACGCCTGTCCACACGTTCAATCGAACTACTGCCTACTGTACTGTCAACATTCCAATCCACGTCGTATGCGTGGTCCTTACAGTAAACGGGATGGCAAGTACGATTCTTACCCGACCCGCTACAAGACTGCCCGCAAACGTGCTCATGCTCACAAGTAACATGCTCAGAGTACTTCTTTGTTACTACACCGTTCAAGATATCAAAGTCCGACATGGCGTGGTACTTACCAATGGACAAAAAGCCTATACATAGGACAGTAGTGACAACGCAGGCGAGTAACTGATAGCCCCACTCTTTTAGAGTTATTTCGTGTGGCCATAAAACTTTAGTAAAGATCGCAACGATTATACTTGGCGCTGCGATGAGAAACCAATAAATGCCCATAGCGCTTTTCCGAAGAAGGGGCGACTAGCGCCCCTGTAGTGTTATCCAGCCAAATAGACAACTACGTTATCGCTAGCGACACCAGAGATCGCACGAAACGTTTTGTCGTAGGAGAACAACCCAAAGTAACGAGAGGCTTCATCAATGATGATTGTATCGAACTGATTGCAATCACCTATTATCGGCGATTTACCGCGCCGTTCCTGTTCGCTGTAAAACGCACCACTCCAGATAAAGGGTTTGGGTACACCACTGAGTTCCTGCTCCCAGCGTTGTTCGAAAGACTCCCGCAAGGTCCGATCGGGGAAAACGATGAGCGTTTTACCATGGTCCTTCAGAGCCAGATTACGCACGGTATGTGTCATGCCTGTCTGTCTTGTACCCCGAAAGCCAATCGTTCTGAACTCAGCGATCGCCCTGTAGCGCGGACTGTTGATACACATGGCTCTATCTGAGTCCAATGCGACTACACCCTTTAACAGTTCTTCCACCACTGCGTTATAGTTTACGCGGGTCATAGAAACTTCCTCTCTTTTATTAGTTGATTAATCGATGCGCACTTCTGTGCCGCTGGCGTAATACTTAGTGCGAGTAAGCACGTAACCAGTTTCATCGATGTTGATTTGAATGTCGTTGATAAAACGACTCATTGACGGTACGTACTCACCGGTATCCAGAACCAGACGTTCGGTGTTTAATACACGACCGATTGCATGGGACGCGATACTGATGGCACTTACCACTTTCAGCGGGATGTTTTCGATTAACAGATCATCATTGACCTGGTCATCTTCTAACTCTAGCTTATCTACTTCGACGGTATCACGAAGCTCTTTGACCGCTTGCAATAGCGTCTCGTATTTTTCCAACGCCGCAGGAAGCAGATCTTCCCGGGTCACCTTTACAACCAGCAGCAGTTTAGTCACACGCCGGTCGACTACGATACCACTTAAACCTAATGAGGTATAAGGATACATCGCTTCTACGTTAATGTGTTGTTGGTCTTGCAACTGTGCTGGGGTGAATGGTAACTTGCGTTCTTTCATCATGCGTCCTTCAACATAGTTGCGTTATCGGCCAGGTACACCTGGAGCATGGACTTCTCATCCGCACCACGGAATTCACCGAAGTACGTATCTGACGCAAAGACCAGTTTGGAGACATGACCTGCACGCTTCAGGTTCTGATTTCCATTGAAGGCATCTACGTCAACCAGACGACGCGGCGTACCGTGTTGGTCTGGGATATAAAGGTTAACGTAAGAACCGTTAGAGATTGTAACATCGCCGTAGCCAGTCGGAATAAACTTCTCTTCTGACAGATGATAGTCGTCACGCATCAGTGTGAGTTTGTCGTTCCCAGTTACGCTAAAGAGCAGAGCACTGAGTTGACGCATCAGGTCCAAACGATCAACCACGAACTGCTGATCGATGTGCGGACCCAGTACGAACGTTACTTCTTCGTACGGCGTGTTGGTGTCATCCCCTTCACTCTCCACGCCACTGCCAGTCACTACGAAACGACTGGTGGTCTGTGGTGGCCAATTAGCTTCAACGTCAGAGAACTTAAAATCGGCGGCCAGCTCGCCGTGGTAGGTTGTCAATCCATCCTTAGCCCAGCTAACCCCGGTGGAGAACATTAACAGCCCAAAAGCTTCACGCAGTCCAATGTGGATGGAGGTTTCGTTATCCAGTTGCAGTGCGATACGGTCTACTACAGAAGATACTTTCATTTTGTTTCCTTTACTAAGTGTGAGGGTAAAAGCGAGGATTACTCGCCTACATTTGCATAGACGGGAACTACACGAACAACGCCATAGAGACCAGCTACCTTGGCGGCTTCAGTCAGACGCTCAACATCTGGGTCGCGATCTTCACGGCGGCCAAAGCGGTTGTAAGCGTCAAAAGCTTCGTTGGTGAATTCAACTTCACGCCCATCACAGACAAACTTACCGGTTACGATAAAACGATCGTCGTCTTCTTCGCAGTCTTCGATGATCAGCTTAATGGTGTCGTTAGAGTAACTCACACTCAATGCAACATCACGACTGATACCCTGTTTGACTGCTGCCGCTTTAGCCGACTCTTCAGTGATAAAGCCTTCTTCGTTCAACAGAGTGACCAGAGACTTATCGCATAAGCCCATGCAGGTCTGCTCGCCAGAGAACTCAGCGCGGGTAGGAACACGACCCCACTCGAGATTATCCGGCAACGTGACCTTCATGTCATCGATGCGCGCATTATTGCGAATCATCTTATCGGCGAAGTTGGTAATGATACCACCATTCTTCAGGTTGTCGTATGAACCGCTATGGTGCGTCCAGATTTCCATACCGAAGTGACCGTAGTCGGCAGTATCCTCGGTATCACGCAGTCCAGCACAACCGAGAATACGAATGCCAGGTGCTGTCAGCATTGCATCCCACCGGTCAGCAGATAACTTAGTACGGTCCCACGTTTCTGTTGACACAGCCACCACGTCTGGTTCAGCGTGCGGGTTGATTTCGTGGTAGGTAACATCAGCCTGTTGGTTCAGAGCAAATGCAGTGGTGTTCTGATACGAAGGACAATCAGCACCCGACAGTACCAACGGGCTACCCTTGCGACGGATAACAGCCATCTTTTCGCTGGAGATCTGGTAGTCAACGTTATTCAGGATACAGTGGTCATCCAGTTCGGTCAGTGTCACCACGTCGTCGTCCTCATCGCCATGTGCGATAACAACTGGTGTAGTACCAGACACGCCATTCTGCTTCAGCTTATAAAGCAGGGTTTGTAATTGATCGATGTTCATTGTGTGGCCTTATTGAAGTAGAGTGCGGTTAAAGATCTTGTAGAGTTGGTTCAACTCCACTACCAATGCATTAGTAATGCGCTTGTCCTGCTCAATGCGGTGAGAGGCAACCTCAATGCAGCGTAACGCATCGAGTAGCGTTTGTGACTCACCAACGATGATACCCCGTGCCTCTTTAGGGATAGGGACCATAGACTCACTTGAGTCACGTTTGATTGTATCGGTCTTATACAACCATAACGCAAAGGCATCAAACTGACAGCTCAGACCATTATAGTCTTCGGTTGTCGCCAGTGCCTCCAACACACCTGCCATCATTCGACGCGCCTCAAGATCAATGGCACAACTGCTAGCCCGATCCAACATCGGTGGATACGTCATGTAGAACTCAAACACTTCCGGGCATTTCTGTTTTAAGGTTGTCATTTAACCCTGCCAGTTATTCAGGTTTAGTGGACTCGACAATGGCATCGTCCATCAGTTTCTTAACGTCATCGCGATCGATGTGGTTAGTATCGGAATACGTCAGATTCATCAGGGACCGCAGCATGTGATGCAAAGCACGCGAGTTACGTTTGATAGATCCGGTCTTCTCACCGGCGTAGGACTGCTCGTAGCTGAGGTTAGCTGTAGCCTCGTCTAAGCGCTCACAGAACTCAGCGATAGCAACCAACGTGCGCTCAGGGATCTCTACCGTAGGGCCGTCTGGATGGCGTGTAATTGAACGAACCTCGTAGTAGGTGTTGTTCTCCATCGGTTCAGCCAGATGCTTCATGTACGTATCCAGCGTACAAGGTTTCCAGTAGGTCCACTGGCCATTGTGAGTACGACTACGAATCTGATAGATCTGCCCCACCATGCGGGTGTTAGCACCAGACATCGGTAAGTTGAGATCAATCAGGTGCAGGTGCGTTTCTTTCTCATTCAACTGTCGAACGATTTCACGCATGTACTGCTCATCGAAGTTGGTGATGTCAAGATCACGGTCCTGACAATCCACAGACACCAGTTTATTGTTCGGGTCGAAGCCCAACTGCTTCAGGCCGTGCCATAACACTTTGCCCATAAACGTTTTACCGGAACTCACGTAGTTGCCGCGAATATCTACGGTAATCATTCTTTTAATTCCACGGTTCATTCTGCTGCCTTATATTTAATTGAGGTTGACGCAACTAAGGGGTTAGTGCGTTTCGTTGTATTGCAGCCACATCGGCCACAACATCATTGGACACTGCCAGCTTGTCACAAATCCCACGGACGAAGGGTTCTTTACAACGCTTCTTAACCAAGGCTGCGCACTTGCGCAGCTTGGAGTTGGATTTACGGTGATTCGCTTGACAGATTCGAAGTGTAAGAACCAAGTCAATCAGTTCGTTAATTTGCCGAATAGACTGTTTGATATCTGACATTCTATTGCCTGCCTTTGTTAAATAAAACTACTCTGCTTCTGCGATGGGACTACGCACGAAGATAACGGACGGGGTGTCACGCAGCGTGGTGTAGATAATAGACGCCGGTCCCATAACACGATTCGGTTTTGTACGGATGTGGGAATCGCCCAACAGAACAGCGCAACGCCCTCTTTCCGCATAACCACAAATGACCGACAGCATCTGCTTTTCACGAACAGCGAAACTGTAGGAACAGTCGAGATACATGCCGTCTTTGTCTTTACGATCCAGCTGATGAATCTTGTCGTCCCAAACATCAATACCGATACAGGGGATGCCAAACTTCAATGCGAGTTCGTAACTGCCCGGACCGATAGCATAGTTGCGCTCTTTAATAGCACGGCGCAACTTATCGGGAGTATCGAGGATATTGTTACCGGCTTCTTCCGACAGAATGTAATCGAATGGAGCAGCACGATTATCCATACGAATCAGGCGTTCGACGCGTTCACGCTCTTCTCTGGTGTGGAGTTCACCATAGATGATAACCTGCTTCATTCGACGCTCCATGATCCCCGGGTGTTATCAAACTCATGCTGAAGGCCATACTGATCTTCAGCCGCCGCTTTACCAGTTTGATAGCCAATGCGAATCTCTTCACACAGCTCTAACCAATAATCTTCATCTGGACAATTTTCCCACCGATGGTACAGTGGGTTTTCTGTGTCGACCAGATCAGACATAAGCAGCGGGAACATGAGTGGTTTGCGAAGTCCAGCTTCATAGTGCTCTACTGCGCGCTTGAAGTCGTCCACTTTGTCATCCGGCAAACTCAGTGTATGGTACGACGACTCCGGTAGGGAACCACCATCCGTTATATAGTGCTGGAGAATTAACGAAGAGACGAATGGGAACATACAACCGAAGCCGAAGATCAGTTGTCCTTTATACAGCACCAGCGTAATGTCTGGCATGTAGAACATCCCGGTGAACGTCAGAAGATGTTGGTCGTACGACACCGGATCTTTCGGACCATCGCTGTAGCAGCTATTGCAACCACCTGCGGTTTCGATTTTACCATTGACATCGAAGTTGATATAACCCAAACCCAGCTCATCACGAATCTGTGTCCATCCCTTTTTAAAGGTAGCTTTGTCTACCCGCATGCCTTCTGGCCAACTTACATTTGCAACATCAGTCATACTACGCTCCGTTGAAAATACCACGAGTGTGGTCACGTTCGTCGTTAACGCTAATCACGCCATTGGCACAAAGCACGCCCTGAATGTAACCCAACCAACGATGCTTCTTGGTAAGTGACATTGTTTCGTCAGTATCCAATTTGATAAGCATATCGATCAGGTGTGCAGGACGTTGGTATTCGTCCTTGGGTTTGATCAACTCACCCTCAGTTACGATAGCACTGTAATAGCGCTCGATTAACTCAGGGTAGAACAACCGACCTTCAAACGTACGCCAGATCCAGTCGAGACCATAGGCACTTTGACGCTCATGTGGTCCCCAGACGTCTACCATGGTAAACATATCGAAGCCATTGGCGTGATCAGGAATAAACGGCTGGTCTTCGGTTAGTGTGCGTTCGTGTTTCCACTTCTTAAAGGTAACACTCATCAATCAACCTCCATCCGGTAGAAGAGTTCGCAGCTATAGCGATCTTTGAACTCTTTGAAGAATTGTGCTGGCCAATCAAACTTCTGGGCCTTGCTACGGCGGTTCAGTAGGAACAGGTCACTCTTACTGAGGATCTGGAATAACTCACGACCTTCCATGCCCGCGTACTTCTCGACCATCGCATCAATAGTCGCTAACCAGAGACGGTAGTCGGTAGCAACTTTAGTCGCAGCAAGTTCGGCTTGATCCAGCACCGGACTACCCGCAAAGCGTTGTGCTAAATACGCCAACGCATCATCGATGTTCTCACCCAGTACCAGCTTAGCAATCGAACGCTCACTTAAGTTACCCACTAAGTGATGACGCTTGATGTACCAGTCAGTTTTGAGTTTGAACATCTTACCGTGGACATGCAGCACCCAACCCTCAAAGTTCTCACGAGTGCGTTGTGCTTCCATCAACTCGTCAAAGTCTTTGAATACGTCGAAGTCCTTCAGGCGAATGTAACCAGTTTCTACTTGCAGGTTGAAGTCTGAGTTCTCTTCCCACTCGTAGATATCTTTGTATTCACCGGTGACGTTATCTCGAATAGCCAGCAGGACCAGATGGTCTTCATCGTACTCTAGCAGATGCTGATGGTCAGGACCCAGTTTCTTATAGACACGTTCAAAGATGACAGTGACTTCACCTAAGTCCTCACGAATTGCGCGGACGACAGGAATAGCACGGTTGTAGAATGGATCTTTCACCAGCGCACGTTTAGTTGCAACCAGCAGACTACCTTGGTAGATAGTAGCCGCCACCATACTGCCGTCGCTTTTGTGTTCGATGCAATACCCTTGCTTTCGCTTAGGATACATGGCACGCACCACGGGCAGTTGAGATTCTGCCTTCTCACCCACGTTAAAGAACTTGTGGAATGGACGCAGGATAATCTCATTGGTGTCGGTGTTGATCAACACACCGCGCAGTTCACGACGCAGAGGGCTGTCAAAGGAGTCACGCTCTGAGATGTTGTAGCAGAGGCTGGCCAGGTTAGTGCCAGGGTGACGACAGACCGCAAACTCAGGTCGGCCAACCATAGCCCCCAAGAGAGGCTCGGCGTTAGGTAGGAAAGGATACAGATACATTACGCTTCCTTAGGGGTAGTGAGCATAGGGGCATTATCGTCAACACGGTAATGGTACGTCAGTGTAGCCAGATCGTCATCGCTACGCGGTGGGTAGACACCATCAATGACCCAGTGTCCATCGACCTTATCGAGCACATGGCGACGCACACCGTTTGCAGGGTCGTGCGATGAGTAGGCAGAGTTGAATGCATTTGCCAGCGTCACGGCGACATGCTCAGGCACCAGGTTGATGTATGTAGCGAGGTTCAAGAAGGCGTTATTGAATTCGAGGGACTTGGTCCACTCCGCTACTTTATTGTCCGCATCGATCCAGCGACCACAGTGGTCAAACTCTTCACGAGCACCACTTAAAATGCCAGCGTCAGAACACATAGCGGCTTCAAAGCCCAGTCCGGGAATGTAGATTGGATGTTCGCCTTCGTCTGACATCAAGAGTGTCATGGTAGGTAAAGTCTCAATCGGTACTGCTAACCAAAATACGAGATTAGATTTATTCATTTATGTTTCCTTAATTATAGTTGATCATTTGTCTTACACAGGGGTAATGTATATCTAAAAGCCAGATGAGTCCAAAAAAGAAAGACGGAATAAAGGGGAGCAAAAAGCTCCCCGTCTTATGTTGTTACATGATTGCCACTGCTATTGCCAGCACAATCAATACCCATCCTGAGACAGCAAACTCAGCCATCAGATAGTGGAAGTGACCTGCAATGCCAAAGCAGATAATAGCAGCCACACTGAGTGCAATCGTAACCGTATTGCGAAAGCGCCTCAGCATTATTTGCTCACCGGGATAGACACACGTGGATGTGGATCATATCCTTCAAGGGTGAAGTCTTCAAAGATGAAGTCCTTCGGGTCCGTGACGGTACGGCCTTTGGTGTTAATTACCAGCTTAGGCAACGGACGTGGTTCACGATCAATGAACTCTGGGATTTTATCCAGTTGGTTATTGTAGATGTGAACATCACCACCGATCCAGATTAACTCATCCACCGTGTAGTTGAGGATGTGTGCGAACATGTGACATAGCAGTGCATAGCCAGCGATGTTGAACGGCGTGCCCAGCAGGATATCCTGAGAACGACAGTATACGGAAAGAGACAGGGCGCGAGTAGGGACGTTCATGCGGTTAAGCAGCAGCGTATAGTCCTTGTCTTCATTCCACATGGCCGGTAACTCAACACCACTGCGTGATGCATACTCGGCCTTACGCTCTTCGTAGGACAGCTCACGGGTATACGCCTGAAGCAGTGTGTGGCACCAGGCCAATGCCGCATTACCAACCAATACGTTTTCTTGAGGAGACAGGTTCATCTCATCTGGTAACTCGCTGGCGTTCCAGTTATTCACAATGTGACGGCGTGAGTCTGGGCGAGCTTTCAGCAGATAGAGCAGCTCGGCGATCTGGTCGCGCGCAGCATCGCTGTAGTCCATCAACTGACTTAAACGGGCAAGATCGATCTTACCATCAAATTCAGCACGACGGATTTTATCATCCAGTTGACGACGGTCGATAAAACCAGAGTTCCACTTACGCATTTGTTTGCCGTAGACAGGACCTAAGTCGCCGATACGCAAACCGTCTTTCAATACCAGGTTAACGTCGCCACCTACGGTATCGCTCTTCACCCACTCCAGTGCTTTGGTGGGTTGCCGATGGAATGAAACGTCCAGTAGGTGTGGAGGCACCAGACTTTTCAGCTTCTCAATATCAACATGTTCCCACTTGATATCTTCGATGCCAACTGCCCAGTCGTTCCAGATTTTGACGTTCTTCTCGCGTAGGGTTTCGTTGTTGGTATCCCCGTTTAAGAACCACAGGTTTTCTTCAACGATTGGGCGGAAAGGCGTATGCTTCACGGTAACTAACGGTAAGCCTTCACGTAGGTTAAAGCGCATGGTGCGATGGAACACAGATACTGTGCCTGTGCCGGTGCGGTCGCCTTTGTTGTTACCATTGTCACGAACATCTTTAATTAAATCGATATACTGTTGCATTAGAACCCCATGGTCTCTGCCGCTAAAAAGGAACACTCTGGATCTGCGGTACGAATGATCTTACATACAGCAGCCAATTTATATTCGAAGTCTTCGTACTCTGAGGATAAACGCTCACGAGTCCAAGGCTCGCCCGCATCTCGGTCAAACGAATACCCGCCATCAATATCTTCTCGATAGCGAGTACCCATAGTAAAGTGTGCATCGTAGTGAATGCCTTCTACTGGATCACACAACCACACATGAAAGGGGTCGCCCAGTAAAATAAGATCTACACCCATCAGTTCCAACTGTCCACGTACCAGTGCAGCAAAGGTGTGGCAGAGTCCACAATTGACCAAGTCTGTAATGTCTTTGACGGTTGCATTAACCGCCATAAACGGTGACAGCTTTGAGCGCAGTGGTGACAACACCGAACGCAGTTCATTGATCGTGCGGGTGATCAATTGGTTACGTGGAGTTAGAGTCGGCGTCAAGTACGACTCACCTTCCTCAAGAAACGGATACGCGAATTTCGCATGTGCGTTAAATAAGTCAGTTGTAGTGATGGGTGTAGTAAACATATCAAATGCCTTCTTGAATCTTTAAGAGCGTAAGAGGCTGTTCTTTCTTATACGCCCCGGTCGCAATGTAAATGTGATTGTGATACAACTCGACTTCATTGGTGTGGTTATGACCATGTACAAAGAGATCTGCACCAGTCGTTGGTTTCCCACCACCTTTCTTTCGAGCCAGGTAATAGTCGCGATCCCACGTACAGGCGAAGGTATCGACCTTCTTACCGTATTCGTATTGATCGTGCGGATAGGTAGCATGGACAACAACTACCTTCTGGTCCTTGCAGTTGACTTCAATGATAAACGGGAAATCTGCCGTTTTCATCAGCTTGCCAACCACATGGTCACGTTCCTTACCGACTTCAAGGTCTAAGATCCACGTGCCGCCATTATACAGCCAGAGACCAACAGCATTCTCCTCCAACTGCTCAATAGCAGACGTGGCTAGATCTTCGTGATTACCGCGCGTCATGACAAACCAAGGCTCGCCAATCAGTTCGACCATTTTCACGGAGTCAGGACCACGGTCAATAATGTCACCAACAGAAATCAGAAGGTCGAGTTCACGATCGAACTCAACGTCATCCAATTGCTCCATCAGTTTTTCATACTGTCCGTGTACGTCACCTACGACAAAGATGTTCCGGTACTTTGACCCGTCGATTTGCATATACACTTCTTCGGGTTGTTTGACTACCAGTCGAGTCATTAGTGCACCTGTAAGTGTGCGCTACCCGGAAGGTTATCGGTGGGTTTACCTTCAAACCAGAACCGCCCTGCCAGGCTCAGTCCACTTACTTTGACATCGGTAGTTGCAACGTCAATAAGCAGTTTAGTGAGTGTAGGCAAAACAAGTTCACTACCAGGCAACATGGCTGGGGTGAAACCGAGGAAAGCCTTGTACTGGTTGTAAGCATCCACAACGACCTGGATGCTAGGTTCAAGGTTTGTCATTCCACGGTGGTAAAGACACGGCCAATCGTTATCATCGAATACAGCCACATTCATGATACCGTATGCTTCAACCATGCCAGTGATTGTGTCCTGTGCACTAACATGCAGTGCGAACTTCTTCCAGAACTCCAACAGCTCGCCGTGTGCTTCGACCATTGCATATTCGCTTGGTGTCAGATCACGTTCCTCATGCGCCTTAATGATGGCGATGAAGTCATCCTTGTTCTCCGGGAAATAATCCGGATTAGCCAGAATGCTTTCAACCTGTTGATGGATAGGCGAGAACAGCGTATATGTCACCGGACGACGACGTGCGAAGTCGTTAGCCGCAGTAATGTTCTCTACGGTTGTCGAGATACCCAATCGCTCAGCGATGTTCATCGCCTCCTGGATTTGAATGGTCTCGCCCATACCAGCCTCACCGAGAATGATTTGGCACAGGTTGGCAACCGCAAGATCTTCGTAATTAAAACCAATGGTTAACTTATCCATTATGTTTCCTTATTGATTACAGTGATAAAATCGCCATCCGGTAAAGCGAAGGGCTTCAGGGTTTCGCTGTCGAAATACTTTGGCTCAACGCCAGACATGGATGGCTCACCGTGCCCTCCACCGCCAGAGATACCAGACGGTGTCACCAAGAGTACTCGATCGCAATGCTTTGCTCTAAAGGGCATCTCTACCGCCACCGCGTTGCCCTCAGTGTCAACCCAATTACCTAACGGCCAATAGAAAAACTGCCATTTAACGTCCATCACTCAGGCTCACTATTCAGATGGTTAGCGATAGCGATGAACTTTCTGGCCTCTGCTTCTGAGGTACCGATGAAACGAGTACTACAGTCTTCAGTAAACCAGATCTGTTCAACGGTCTCTTCTTCCGGCAAAGCCATCACATACCAACCAACATGCTTAGAGCCAGTTAGGGTATGGCGTGTGCTGATATCGAGGGTTGCTTTAAAGGCAGGGATGATACGCAGCCGACACGGCGTGTCCGAATGGAAACCATCCATGCTGATCATATCCAGACTGCCCTGATAACGAACGCGCAGGCTTAAGAGTGCAGCCGTCAATTCATACGCCTGTACAGCTACCGTAGCTGACATTGGTGTATTGCAGAACACCTCAGTCCAGTTTACTAGCAGTGGGTTTTGTGACAGATTGTGACCCATAAAAGCGGTGCGCGATTTAGCCAACGCCATGTAGTACTCACGATAGTGGTCTAAACTCACTGCTGGAATCGATTTTGTGTACTCGATGATGCTCGCGGCGAGAGCACCATCCTGAATAAACTCACCGTTGATGCTAAAGGCGGGACAGATATCCTCCCGAGACATTGGTCTAATCAAAGTGCCTCCAGTTCTTTCAGGTATTCGTTAATACGCTTAGCAATGCTGATTTGCAGTACGCGCAGTACATCGCGTTTCTTGTCAATGCCAATTTTTGGGTTAGACATTACCTGCTGTGCTACCAGGAATGGCGCGCCTGGTGTGCCAGAGGCCGCCATGCTAACATAGTGCGGGTTTAAGAAACGCTCCGGATGGACGAGATGCTCAATTTCATCGGCCGTGCCGGATGCAGATAATTCGTTGTTTTTGTAAATTTCTACTGCACGCGATAACACACGCCGTGGTTCGTACTCGTTGAGTCCAATGCCACCGTTATATTGACGGTAAGATGTGGATTCAAAGAGGTGGAGGTTTCGGTTAAGCTCTTGGGCATACTCGATGATGCCATCAATGGTCTTACGACGTTCGCGTTTGATATACCAACGAGTCGTTTTGATAAGACTACGGATAGTGCCCAGACACATAACGAAAACGAACAACGCATTTAATGCAACCAGCAGCACTGTGATCTTCAATAACGTAAGTAAGTCCATTGTTTATTCCTAACAAAAAAGATAAATAGAAAAGAGGAGACCGAACTGGTCTCCTCTCTGTGTTATTAATCGAAATAACCGACCCAGATGTTTCTGCTAGCAAACCCACTCTTGAAGTCTGCTGTCTTATGTTCAGAGTCGATCATATACCGCAATAGTTTTTCATCTAATGCGAATGCTCTACTCTTGAACTCTTCAGACACATCCATATCGCGAACCGCAGTCCAGATGCCGTGGTGAACTGGCCAGTAACCGTGATTAGCAATAATGTCGTCCGGGTTAAGCTCTAACCACTCGGTATGAGTGTCGCCACAGAACTCACGAAACTCTTCAAGTGTCTCACAGGACTTACCACCCCGCATGCAGCCTGGGAATTCACCAGCAGCAAAGTAACCGTCTTTATACAGCACGTAACCACCGCACTGCACAAAGCCAGAGTTTGTACTGATTATCTCAAACGCACGCTCTACGGAAACCGGTGTCCCGGCACTAATTTGCATCAGTCATATCCAGGAACTCAATGCCCTGGAAGACACATCCGTTACTCGACTGAATGTCAGAGTTCGAATACATCACGCGAATGCGAGTTTCAAAGCCGCGTACCATGCGAACTTTAAATTCGATAGGGTGAATGTACTGCTCTTTACGGACAGGGTTTCTGAAAGCCGGAGGGAAGGAAGGCGTACTGCTATCACTTACAGATGGCGGGTAGTCATAACCAGCTGCCTGCGAATATGTCGCACCAACGGTAGTCGCTTTTTCACGAGCATCGGCTGCACACACCTTGGCATATTTGTCATCAGGTGAGTTGTAACCTTTGGCGGCTTGTGCGTGTTGCACCGGCTGCTCAACTACTGCGCTTCGACTTTCCTGTTCCTTCTGGCGTGTCTCTGCTACCTTCAGCTGTCGGGTTGACTCTTCCGAAGCCAGACGTGCCTTTTCACTTACTGCACGAGCGTGGTTGCTGACAACATCTGCTGAACTAATGATCTCAGCAGTTGGGGCTACAGCGGCATGCACTGGATTGGCAAAACCACACAACGCCAACATCGTGGCGAGTACAACGGTTAACTTTTTCATTTACTTTCCTTAGGCTGCTATTTGAAGGCGACGTTGTCCTTCTTCGTAGAGGGCATCTACAAAGCGCTGTACGTCAGTGGGGTTTGACTTAAAGGTTTTCTGTACCGTCGCACCAGGTAATGAAGGGAAAGGCGCGTTGGCTACATACGTTTCGCCAGGGAACATCAACTCAACGTAACGACGCAGTTCCTTATCTTCCAGGTAATCGATACAGACACGGGCATCAACACGTTCATCTCGAATCAATGCTTCGTCCAGTTGTTCAGGATGGTTAGTGGTCATAATGACAATGACGTCATCTAAACCTAACACACCATCCAGACCATTAAGTAGCTCCGACAGATTGCCACTCAGATACTCATCAATGACATCGCGTTGTAACGGCTCAGCCACTGGTGCAGTATTGGACTCGCCATCGCGTTCCTTCTTGATCTTCTTAACGATACCAAACTCAGGGTCTGTTTCCTGATTGTCACGGCGACGAGAAACAGAATAAGTATCGATATCTTCGATCAAGACCACGCCACCTTTGGCACTCTGTAAGAGAGTGTTGTATGATGACGTACCATCGGGCTTGAGGATGTGTATAGGGCGATTAAGCATCGAAGCTATAGCAGCCGCCAGTGAACTCTTGCCTGTCCCTGGAGGGCCATACAGGAGCACGGTGAACTTATAGTTGAAACCACGCTTACGATACCAATCCCGGTTGGTTTGGAATTTGACGAGCGGGTCTAACAGCTCAGTCTGCACTTTATCGCTAACAACAACTGTGTTAGGGTCACGCTTATTCATTCGCGTAATCCAGTTCCATTCTGACTTACCGCTTTCGAATACATTCAACTGGTGGTGTTCTGCATCGACGTCCATGAATGCATCCATCAGTCTGAACAGAGGACCTTTACTACGACCCAATGTGGAGATACTGATGCGGTATTTCGATTGGTTGGATTGGTTCGCCTGGTCTTCAGCAATCGTGAAGAAATAGAAGCGGCGCATATAGATGAAGAAGTGAGTACCAACCCCTGGGCCTACTGACCCACGAGCATTCCCACCATCCAACGTAATCACACGGCTCCACTTAAACCACGAGTTCTTAGAGAACCATTCCAAGAATGCAATATACTGACGGCTGTTGTATTCAGACCAGTTAGTTGATGCAGTAGAGAAGCTCAACTTTGTCATGCACTGTGTACGAACTAAATGCATGACGCGTTGCGGTAACTTCCACAGTAAGAAACCAATCCCGCCAGTAAAGACCAGAGAACTTGTTGTAACAATCGCCGCTTGTGCAGCAGGCCACGGTTTAGCATAGTCAAGAATGACTTGATATAGCGCCAGCAGATGTTCTATCATGACCACGCCTTATAGTGAGTAACCAATGCCAATGCAGCGCTGAATACGCCACACACTGTTTTAGCGCAGACCGTAATTGAGCCTACGCGAATACGGAATGGACGATTGTTTGGTGCGTCCACCGTAACCGGTACGTCCAACAGCGTTGCGATTTCCAGCAACTGTGTGTGGTCGTTGTGGAAGTCCGGACCTTCAAAGTCGTCGTAGTCGTATGCTGGTTGGGACAACGCGTAGCTCTGACTGTTATTCAACTTAACGTACGTCGGTTCCAGTTCGATGGCACTGGTTCCGTCATAGGTGGCAGGCACACCCACCTTACGCGCAACAGTCTTTATTAATTCAGCGGCTACTGTAATCTTCCCCAGATAGTCGCCTAACAACACCAGACCATCAATGCTCTCTTTCGGGAAGAAAGGCTCATTGGGAACAGACTGCGCTGTATTAACCAACGCAATAGTCTGCTCAATGAGATCGTGCATTGCAGCACCCAGTGGTTTGTTCATTGAGAACGCCAGAGGCTTATCGTGCTTGTCTACAACAACGCCATTGTACAGATTAGTGCTACTGATCTTGCGCAGTACCAGAGAGCCTTGTAGGGCTTCTACGTGCACCCAGAGTTTCTGGTGGTCACGCACGAACTGTGGACACACATCAGTGTAGTTAGGAACCTCAACACTGGCAGCAGGACCAGTATCGAGAATGGTACGCAGATTACGGTCTCTGGAAATCAGGGTCGCCTTTAAGCCACGCTCAACCAACGCCGCCGCCGCATGATAGACGTAGGGATTTAAATCCATCTCCCCATTAGGTTGTTGTTTCAGAGAGAACCCGTGTGTCAAACAGACCTCACGGATTTCGTCCTTAGTTAAAATGCTTTTCATGGATTCTTGTCCTTGTTAATAATGTCACTTAATTAGTGCGGTCAGTTTTTTGTTATTTTAATTTGACATCGGTCTTATCGAAAAACCAATTAGGTCGTGGGTTATGGATGGGCAACGACGCTGGGTCACGCACCTGAGACACAACGCGAGTGAATGACAGAGAACCGTCCGCGTACTTAATGTTAGCTGCGGTTTGATCTTTGGCTTCCTCTGCCCGACGTTGACGGTTTATCAGCAACTTCGTGTGGATAGTGTACCCATTAGTCTGTTTGTAGTCGGCAAGGGTTTGCTTAGCCATACGACACGGACGACAATTGCCGCACTGCTTAATCTGATCTCCCTCACCCATAGTCGGTTGCTCACATACCCAGATCATGGTAATCAGTTCAGGGTCAATTTGATCAAGAAGTTGGTACTTCTCAATATCGATCAACGGCCATGTAACTGGGATTGGTTCGTGCCAGCGGGAGAACGACTGTAAGTTGTTCCATGCAGCTTCGATGTTTGGAAGCCAGCGACAGAAACCACCATCACTATATACATACCCAATGCGTAGCTCACTATGTCGCCCCGCGTCAATTACGGCCAGCGCTGCGAATATCCACGCCGCCGGTTGAGAGTAACGGTTGCCGGGCGATTGAGCAAAAGAGATATGCGGTGCGCGGTAATCGTTCTGTACCTTGTGCGGGCAAGTATCATTCAGGTAGCCGATGATCTTCTCACGCGCTTCTAACTCACGGGTGATCTTAATAGGATGTTGTCCGCCATCGGCATACATCACATCACACGGTCCAATCTGCAACTGCTTATAAAGGAGAGCAGTTGAGTCCAAACCGCCAGAGAACAAAATCAGTGGAATTTTAGTAGTCATTTCTTTTCCTTGTTAAAGAGCATAAAACCAGAGCCGAAGCCCTGGTGATAGTTATACGTAAATCCAATACTGAGGTACATTCGCTTTATCGAGAGACGCACTGAACTGCTGCTCACTAATCTCACCGGATTTCCATTTGGCGACATCAATGTAAGAACGATTGCAGCCCTTCAGACATGAGACGTGGTACCGACTCTCAATGTCGATAATCTGACCCACTGCTAGCCCACCATTTGCGAAGAGCTTTGACATGGCTTTAAAGCGTCTGCGGACTGTTGAGGCAGACCCTTTCACCGGGAAAGCGATAACGCGTTCGTCACGGGTTGGTCGTTTACCCAATACCGGTAGGACTACATCGTCATTGAACGCATGCATGACACGCACACTACGTTCCGTTAAAAAGGAGACCATGAATACGTCATCACCTGCAACGGTGCGTATCGACAACTGGATGTCAAGTTCTGGATTCACTCTGTTTCCTCGTGTGTCGAATAACTTCATCGATCTGTAAGGCAATGGCTACTGGTAAAGCGGCAGCAAACATCTTCTCACCCACTTCAGTCTGGAACGTACCACGCAGGCTAACACCGTAATCGATGTTACGCTTCAACCATACCCCGTAGTCAGACACCCCAAAGCGAGGACCCAACTCAGAGAACAGACGTTGCGACAACTCTGCGTTTAAGAAGTAGGTAGCATAGATCTGATCGGCATCGCGCAGCATGCCAGCAGGAAGATCGATATCGCGACCCTCAGGCAGAGGCCAGATAGTATCACCAATTAACCGCAGTGTTTCGTCATGGTACTTCGGATAGATGTGCAACAGTGCACCTAACTTCTTAACATCGCGAATGGTGTTCTCAATGTTGACAGCGTCGTCATAGCTGGCCGAATGATTGTAGTCGTGTAACAACGCAGCATAGATCAACGGTGGGTAGATCTCCCCGCCACCTGATTTTGATAACACATACGTGAGCCAGGCTACACCGATCAAGTGGTGGGTAGAATGGTAACTACCGCCCGGTGTGTTAGTCGCAGTCACAAACCGAATGATGTCGTTGTACTCCTGGAAGAAGTCATTAGACCAGATGATCGGTGGAAGCTCCGTCTTAGTACGAAGATTGGGACTAATGTCATCCACCTTTAACGGTACGGTGAATACCAGATCCATTGGACTGGCTTCCGGTACGTTAGTTTTGTAACCAACGAGACTGATTGATGTTGTTTCAGACATAGTAAAACGGGGAGCCGAGACTCCCCCTCCGATTAATTGGTCGTTGGGCTATCGCAGTCAGGTGTCGGTGCGCTAGCAACATCGATTTCATGTTTGGGGTGCGGAACATTCAGAGATTCGCGCATACGGTACAGCCAGTCAGACTGATCACCGGCAACAACCAGAACATGTCCTGCATCCTGGGTCACGTGATAGACACTCTTCTCGCTGGTAAGGATATCGTCCCAACGAAGGCAAACCAGCTCAGTCTTCTCCCAGCCCGACATATCCGATTTGACGTGATATACCGGCAGAGCTTTGAACTGTCCGTCTTTCAGATCACCGGCGTCAGCGTAGAACTTACCGTCACGCACCACTACCCCATCAGGAATCATGGCGATGGTACGCTTGATGTGTGGAAGCAGAGAGAAGGCTACACTTACACCAACTACCTCTACCTCATCCGGCTCACCTTCATCGCTATCGTACATGCTTGCCCAGCGAAGATCTTTCAACACTGAGACATGTCGCTCATGTGGGTATTCGATTTCAGGCATTTCGATTTCTGCGTGTGCCCAGATATCCAATGTAGCCTGCTCAACCAACTGAGCCAGATGTGGTGTGATCTCCTCAGTCTCACGGTACACAACCGGATCAATGCGTTGACCAGATGCAGACGCCAATGCCAGATATGTGATCATCTGACGAGCTGGGTCGGTGTCTACAGGCATGCGCAGCCGCTGCGACTCATCAGTGTAATGTACGCGCTGGGGCTGAGCCTCGTTGTTGAACGGGAACGAGATCTTGCCACGGCGTGTGTGACCAGACCAAGCCTGGAAGTCATGCCATGGTGAAGGGAACTCTACCGCAAAACGATCCAGCCAATACGCTTCCTTCGTATTCGGGTCACGGAAGATAGTACCGAAACGAACGTTCTGATCGGAGTTGCCAGGACCGTGTGACATCCATTCATCGTCGGTGCCCTGGAGTGGGGTAAACGGACGGAAGGTTACGGCGGCAATGAGATACTGAATCATGCGTGCCATAACCGGCAGGTTGAATTGAATCAGTTCACGGTAGACCGGCTTTTCCACATCTATCGCAGCAACCAACTCGGGGTAATCACCTCCGATTCTGGTGTAGAACACCGCTGTATCCGGGAACTCGCCTTCCGCGACCAACGACTCCAATTGGGACATGAGGTTATCGGCAACGGTGTTAACGACTTCGCGCAGAGCGTACAGATTCCCTGCTGTGCCACCTTCACGACCAGAGTGAGCCAGGCAACGATGCGCTGAAGCGATTTGCTCATCAGTCAGTGTTGACTTTGGCAGGTAGGATAACTCTTTATCAAAATGACTTTTATACGACATAACGCTTTCCTTATTTTAGCGATACTGTATTTCAATTGGTAGGTGTTGTTGTATACCACCAGCCGTCTTCATTTAACTCAACGTTGTAGCGCTGAGTTGCTGCGACACGCTTATTATAGCGTGACATGATTGCCCGCACGGTATTAGGTAGTTTCACGATTTGGCTGATAACCTCATCGGTGATATCCTCCTCACCCACCTTGAATCGAAGAGTCGACGTTTCTTCATCGAACTCAACTTCCACCCAGCGCGGTGCACCCATTGCTTTATACACCGCCGTGTTAATGCGAAGTCCACTCCACTTATTAACGCTAACGGTATATTGTTCCGGTGCTTTGATGTCTTCCGGTAGTTCTCTTGTTTTAACCCACGCCATCTTTATCTCTCCAACGTCGAGGACTTTTAGTGATGTACCACCACCCATCATCGGCCAGCCCCACCACATGCCTGCGAGTTCTATATACCCCCAGGTCCTGATAGTAGGTATAATACTTAGCTAAACCTTTACCTATCGAAACTTGGTTGTATCTCAGACGATGGCCAGTCAGACTTGGTCTAAACCGGAGCTTGCGTGCCTCGGGATCGTATTGAATCTCAAGACACGGTAAGTCACTTTGTTCGATCTTCTGTCTAACATTAACATTGAGGCGCACCCCACCCTGTGGAGAAATGCTAACAAAGTGGGTAGCAGGTTCTGCCTGACGTTCATTAACCTTCACGGGTAGGTATGCCATGGTTACTCCGGTGCGTAGTGAAGTTTAGCTACAGCGTAGCCTTCCGCAGTAAGTACACAGAGGTGCGTGTCTTTACCTTTCGGTGCCACCGGAACATCTACGCGTTTGCACAGACCAAGTGCAGACAATTCCGCCTCACCTGACTTAGCAGGGATCTCACCAGCTTCACGAGGACCAAACCAAAACAAGGCGTGCAGTGTATCGATAGCGCCGCCGCTGAGTTTATTAACGTTAACCATCTAATTCCCTAAGAATAAATTTAGCCAACCACGCCCAGTTGTGTTCGGACGGCGTTGCCTCAAGTGCCATCGATAACACTATTAGTGCCTCGTAGACAAATGGGAACTCCGCCACTAACGTCTTCCGATCGTCATAATCGAAGAGCTGGTCATGCGGCCAACGGGTTTCTGGCGTACCTGCGGAATCAAACCACTCGCCTTCCCACTCAATCCAAACGTGGGTGGGAGACCCAGTCAGATAACACTTGATACCCATCTCTTTCAAACGTGTCTGTGCGAGTAATGCGTAAGCATGACACAGTCCGTTATTAATGTAGGTATCGATAGGGACGGGTGTGCCGTCGTCTGCCTTAGGCTTCTCACTACATTCATACCCAAACGCCCAGTACGACAACATGCGCACGCTAGGCGAGAGGCAACTATTAAGATCAGTCAATACTCTACGGATTACCGCGTGCGACATGTTGGCTTCCTTATGCGTCGGATTCTTTGATGAACACACCGTCGTTGTTCATGTAACCTTTACGGTCTTTGATTTCGTGCCAGGCATCGGACATACACTCTTCTACAGTGATGTCGTAGCAGTCAGCCAGATCGTACAGACAGAGCAGTGCGATTTCGATGTCGTCTTTTGAGAGACGCTCAGCCAGACGGCCACTGTGTACCGCGAAGTTACCCAGGACATTAACCATGGCCTTCATGTGCATCTGCAACAGCTCATGTGGGTCATCGCTCAGAGTGGTGCCCTGGGTCTTAGAAACTTCGTCCTCAACGCGACGAATGTAGGTACGCAGATCACGCTTGGCAATGCCCATGACGTTGGTCAACACGACAATGCTGTCGCCGATGCTATCCACAATCAGTGGCAGCTTATTACGACAGATGCCAGAAGCCAGCTCACCGACTTCTTCGTAGTACTTAGAAATCTGACCATTGATCTTACCGCAAGTCAGAATCTTACGATCAGTTGACCAACCCAATACCTTACCCACAACATCCAGGGTAGGGTAAAGGGTTTTAGTCTTTACCAGGTCGATTGAGATCAGGTTGATCAGTGCCTTAGTGCCGTCGGGAAATGCAGTGGCGGTACCGCGAATGGCGAATTCACAACCATACGGACGAGCCAGCACCGCAGCAGGAATACGACCGACGTCCTGACCTTTAATGATTGCGCCGTCTTTGGTCAGCTCTACTGTTACATCCTCCACCAAACGTTTGGACGGAACTCGTTCGAACAAAGCGTCCGGATGTTCGGAATAACCGGTCAGGCGATCTTCACCCCAACGTTGCTCGATAGGGCGGGCATTAAACTCGGCAACTGCCTTTTCCAGTGACTCTTTGGTATACTGGTTGGTGAGGACTACCGGGAAAGTGAAATACCCGTTTTCATCGTGAGACATATTTGAATCCTTTAACTTAGTTAGCGTTTCTTTATAGCACGCGGTCGGTTGTAAAAGGTCGCCACGGCGCAGCGACGTCGGGATTACTTAGTGAACCAGTTTTAGTGAAGGTTTGGACTTGACCGGTACATCTTCTTTAGCCTGACCGTCGCCGAAGTTCTCGAACCAGGACTTAGCGCTGGCATAGTCGCACACAGGTTGACCGATTAAAGTTGTGCGGCCATACATTACTGCGATCTGTTGGTAGGCCAGAACTACGTTGTGTTCTTTTCCACCGAAACGACAATTGAAGGTCAAATACTCAGGACCGAAATTAAGATTGCCTGTGGCTGCCGGGTTAACGTTCAGGACGATAGTAGGTACGGCACCTTCGCCCTGCGCTGGTTGGGTGAAGCCGAGTAACACGGGGTCAGTCACAAAGTCAGCGAACAGTTGAACGTAGGGTACATCGAATTCACAAACCCAACGGTGCGTTGCTTCTGCAAAGTGTGGCAGGAATGAAGGAACAACGATTTCTTTTTCAGATTGGCTCATGATTCTAATCCTTATTTAAGTGTCAGATAATAGTTAGGTCGTGTAAATTAAAACGGCATAAAAGGGAAGGGATTAGCCTTCCCTTGATATTATATACCCTAAATGTCTTTGAACTTTGCTGAGCACATAACAAAGATTTCATCGGGTGGGAATTTAAGTGTGTCGCGATTAACGCACTTAACTTCGACGGTGGCCAACTCAGGTCGCTCTTGTTTATAGATCTTGTCTTTTACTTTCGTATAGACAAACTCCAGCTCAAGTTTCTCGCCGTATAAACCATCAGCAATAACTTTAGCACGCACACAGCCTGTGGCGTATCCGCAGTCAGTTAATGCTGTAGTCTCAATGGGTAGTGTAATTCTTTCTACCGTAAAAGGTACAGACGTACCATTCACAATAACTGCATTCACTTCCCCGGACTCGTATTTACTGTGCAAGCCCACACCCATAAATGCATCAACCAGCTTCAATGGGTGGTCGATATCGAATCGTACTTCACGCAGTGCCATAGCCCTGTCCTCATTGTCTTCGTTCATATTATGAACTAACCCCATTTTAACCTACCCTGGTCGGAGTAAAAGAAATGCAAGATTACCTGAGTAGACTACTCGGGATGATAGACGTTAAAGAGGAAGGCAATAACGTCATTATCACGGGTCTGCCAGGCGATGATGTCGTGGCTGATATCTATCGTTACTGGCGCACAAGCAAAATCGCCTCCAACATGTTTAGCTTCCAGGGTAAGTCTAAAATCATACTTCCCAAGTTCTTCGCGCTTGAATTCATGTACATGCTCGATGAACTACGTCGCTCCAACACTGGACGCACGTCAGCCCGAACGCTGAATAATATCCGTAAAGAACTCGTTGAGAAAACGTGGTTATCTGGTATTACGTCTGACAATGTTCCTCGTTTCTTGAACCGTAGCCGTTTGGGGCTGTTTGTTAAGCAACCACTCAAACATCAGCGTGAGTTCCTCGATGCCTACGAGGACATCACCCCGCGATACAACCTTAATGGTTACGTAGTTGCGATGGGTGTGGGTACGGGCAAGACGCTGGCTTCACTATATCTGGCAGAGTGTCTCGATGTAGATTGCATCCTGATGATCCCACCGGCACGTGCAGTCAAGACAGTATGGATTCCAACACTCAAGTCTGAGTACAAGAAACCAAACGATGTCTGGGTTGCATCCGACGGTACGCCTTTCCCAAACAAACCACCGCGCTATAGCATCTTCCACTACGAGTCACTTCCGTATCTGAAAGAATGTATCAAAACCTTCCGTGGTAAGCGTGTGGCCGTTATCCTCGATGAGTCACATAACCTCAACGAGTTGTCTGCTGAACGCACACAGATGATGTTGGCGGCGGTAGAAGCCATCAATCCAGTCTCAACGATGTGGTGCTCTGCTACCCCAATCAAAGCACTGGGTTCAGAAATGATTCCAATGCTCCGTTCGTTTGACCCACTGTTCACACCAGACGTAGAGATGCGCTTTAAGCAGATCTTTGGTAAGAACAGTTCCAAGGCGACCGACATCATTAACAACCGCATGGGTGTAGTGAGTTACAAGGTTGAGGTGGTTAAATCCAAACCGTCTTACAGTGACGTACCGATTCAGGTGCCCAACGCAACACCATTCACACTGGACCAGTTGAAAGATGACATGATTCGTTTCATTAAAGAACGCATGAATTATTATAAGGCGAACTTTAAACAATTCGAAGACATCTACAACCGGGCGTTGCTTATCCATCAGCAGTCATTGCGCACCACTGAAGAGATGACCGACTTCCGCACCTATAACGAATACGTTAACATTATTCGTAAGGGTTACGATCCAGCAACAATGGTTGATATGGCAGCCTTCTGTAACAAATACGAACTGAATCGTATTATGCCATCCTTACCTCAGCAGATGCGTGCTATCTTCAAAGACAGTCGCTCTGTAATCAAGTATGTCGACTTGAAGGTACGTGGTGAGTGTCTGGGTCGTATTGTTGGGCGTCGTCGTACTGAGGCTGTTCTGGCTACGATTCCACATGCACGTATTCCAGAGATCGTTCGCGGTGCTCAGAAGAAGACGGTTATCTTCACGTCTTATGTTGAAGGCGTGCAGATGGCAGAAGCCATTTGTAAACAGGCCGGTCTGAAACCATTGGTTGTTTATGGTGATACCAATAAAAACCTGAAGGCGATTACTGATCAGTTTACCAACGATCCAAATGCTAACCCGTTGATTGCGACCTACCAGTCTCTTTCTACAGCGGTTCCGTTGACAGCAGCATCTACGATGCTTGCGTTAAATTTACCTTTCCGTGAGCATGACTATCAGCAAGCTGTTGGACGTATTGACCGTATCAACCAGGATACCCCAACTGAGGTCATTAACCTTGTGCTGGATACCGGTAAGATGGAAAACATCACTGGTCGTACTGTCGATATCTTGCGTTGGTCTAAAGATCAGGTTGATCAGATCATGGGTGAGAAAGCAGGCTACACGGTTGAGTTGTCAATGGAGAGTTACAACCATAACAACTTGATCGAAAACTGCTACGGTCTGCGTGTTCCGTACTTCTCTCGTGCAGCATAAAAAAAAAATAAGCCTGAGTGCTCCTCTTCCCCGAAGGGAAGAGGAGTCTCTTTATGCCATCTTTGCCAGCGGCTCGAAATGTTCGTGCTTACTAACCAATCGAGTCTTCCTACTGTAAACTACTGACTTTACATTAGGCCGCGACATGACTTCTATCAATACCCGTCCCTGTATCTTCAGGAAAGTCTTGTCCTTGCCGAACAACCCAGACTCCAACTCACGATGGATTAGTATGTTACCCATACGCAACAGGAACAAGTCTACCTCGCCGTCACTGACCGCCAAAGTGTCTGCACCTGGGTTTAGTTTCAGCTTATACAGGTTCTTGCGCGAGCTACGTCCTTTATCCGTACCCAAGTGGATCATGCGTCCGATGGCGTCGCAAATCAGCTTACGTGAGAGCGGATACAGGTCTCCATGATAATAGATACCTATCAACTGGGTTAATTCACCCTGTGTGTTTATCACAGTGATACCGTCAAAGTCTTGCACACGATGCATATCGCTGGATAGACTCAGGATTGGTCTTTCTTTGCTGTAGATTGTGGCACTCTCGACTTCGCCGTGTTTACCCACACATCCGTAAATAGACATTGCTCCATCTTTAGCGTAGAAAGTTTGGTTAGTCTTGCGCATTTCTTTTCCTTATAACGGACATAATAGCGAGAGGGTGTGGCCACACCCTCTCTTGTTGGTAATTTAAATGTGCGCCTTTTGTGTGCGGCTATGGGTAGTGTAAGCGTAGTCGTACTTCATCAACGCGCGAGCGGATGCTTCCGAACCATAAGTACGCTTAGGTGCATTCATCATGCCAGCCATCTTTGTTTTGAATTGGCCGACAGTCATCGCCTTCCCATTGTTATAGAAATGGTTACGATTGTGCTTAGCCTGCATCGGAGTGACGTCACGTGCCAATCGATTGTTACCGGCTTTAAGCATTTTGATAGCGCCGCCTATTCCTAAGAAGTGGGCAGTGTAGACTTCAGAAGGTGTTACCTCACGGTGTAGTCGCGCAACAAGAATCCCGCGATTCTTCTTCCACAGTTCAGCACTCATTAAAGCATTCGCCATTGGGTTGGACATTTTGGTTTTCCGGCTCAAGCCGTACTTAGGTCCAAACTCTTTTAACATGGCTTGCCAAGTACCAGGTTCAAACTGAAATAGACCACGTTTATGGTCGCCTTTGAATTTAGATTCAATGTAGGCAACGGCTGCCATATTGGCAGGGTCTACTTGAGCTTTGACAGATGCCTTTACAATAACAGAGCGGTGCTTAGCCCAATTATCGTAGTGGGGGTTGGCCGCAGAAACAGATGCGTGTGCGTTAGTTTGTAAGAACATGAGTAAGCACAGGGCTAGCGCAATATACGCTACAAAGCCGAAGCTCATTTTCTTACAGAAGTTAGTGGATTTCATTTTTAAAGATCCTTAGCGTTTTCGGCCTAGCGACGGCCATGCGTTCAGGTAGCAGGATTGCTGTGTGTGTTGTCGCTTATGGTTATCCTTTTTATTACGACGTGAGGTGATTTATACAATGGGAGAGAACTGTACTTTATTACCCGGTGAACACAGGACTTGTTTGTACAAGCTGTGCATCGCGGCGTAGGTACCGTCAACACTCCAATCGATGTTTGCTTTCTTAGAACGAGATAGCGTGAACTCTCCGTGGCATTGCCGTAGCAGAGGGTGCTTCGCATACAATGTATACCAGTATTCGTGCTTTCTTATCTCCAACGTTGTTGAGAAATAGACAACCACAGGCGGGTACCCTGGTGTCGTATACGAATCGTGGAACCAGGTAGAGATAGCATAGGCTACGTTCTCCAGTTCGATGTCCGTTGGTGCTACTTGATACAACCATACACTAGCATAGCGAGTGGGTGTGACTTTCATATACAACCAAGCACACGGCTTTGGCCTACCACGTGTCAACGCCTCACTTGCATAAAAAGTTAGCTGGCCATCAACTTCAATGTAGAAATCTTTCAGGTGTTTAGTTTTTGGTCGTCTGTTCCTTAGTATGGACACACGTTTTGATTTGAAAGATCGCTTGGAAAGGCTAGAGTTGTCTACGCCCCAAGTAGGCAGCAACTCAATGGTGCTCTGTGACATTTGGTTCTGTTCCTTTATGGTGACTCTACAGTAGGATAATGTATATCTGAAAATGTGATGGCATAAAACCCACCCCCGAAGGAGTGGGCTACGTATTACTTGGTATACATCTGCAACCAACGACCTACATCACGCAGGTAGTGGCAGAACATGAAGAGAGGCGAGTACGTAAAGTCACTTGCACTATCCGGACGGGATTGGAAATAGAACTCATCATACAGCTCTTCGCCAAACTCTGAGTCATAACCAAATGCATCGTTCTCCCACACGCCGCTATCACAACCTGAACCCATGAAAGGAATCATGTCGTGGAGTTTAGCGTAGTCGGTAGCAAAGCTCAGCAGGGCTTTACCAGCAGCCACTACGTCTTCTTCGGTCAGGTCAGGTACATCGAGTGCTTCTTTGTACGTAACCTTGATCTCTTCTACCGCATTGAACTTGGCCTTTGGATTATAACGCAGAACGTAACCACCCATCAGCTCACCGCTAGTGAGATTAGGTTTAAGCGGGTACGGAATTTTCTGCGCTTTATCCAGAGTGTCTTTGGCTACCGCTTCAGCATCTTCACCACGCTTGATACGTGTCTGTGCGTCATCTTCCAGATCGCTCAATGCCTTAGCATAAGTTTTACACGCCGGGAGAACAGAGTCCAAGAGCACTTTAATGCGGCGCAGTGCTTCTGGTACGCCCTGGGCTGGCAGCAACACTTTACCGTCTACAGACAGTCGACACGCCAACTCTTTATCGATTGTTCCCGACAGGGGGTGGTAGTTGTGTTTTACCCAGCCTGGATTAGCGAAGGTCTTCTCGATCTCTTTACGTTGTTCCTGCGCCCAACGAGAGTCAGTCAGTTTCTTACCGTCCTTCTCATCGCCTGGTGAGGGTTTATTATAACCCTTGAACATCGCTACGATACCATCAAAGATGCCTTCCTGTGAGACTGTGAAAGACTCAGTAGAAGCTTGTGTGTTGATAGCGCCGGTGTTACCGGTTGCAGGGGAAGTACCAGGCTCAGCCTGTGCAGGTTGCGAAAACTCCTGCGCGCGTTCTTCCTGGACTGCATTAACCAGACCTGCCGCCGTGACAGGCGCTTTCGGTGTGTCCGCCGGTGGTGCTGCATCCTGTTGTTCCGCCTTACGCACTAAAGCCTGAGTATCCAGAAGTTTGCCATCTGGGGATTTGTCATTGTACTGGTTAAACCAATCAATGAGTTCTTCCATACTCAGCAGAACAGTTACATTGTTACGCTCGAGAAGACGCTTAGCGGAAACAATGGAACTCCACTGTTGTTCACTAAAGGCTTTGTCTTCGAAGCTTGGTAGAAATGCCACAACCACAACTTTCTCAGAACGGATTGCGTCTTCAGTCATTTCGAGGTAACTGTAGCAACCTTCCTGATACGGCGTGATGGCATAAAGGATAACGTCTGCTTCCCCACGCACAGCCAGTTCAGTTTCTTTGGCTTCCTCAGTCCATTCACTGACGATTGGATTGAACCAGCGGAAACTTTGACCCACCTGTTGGCAGAGACGCTCACGCCACTTTGGTCCTGTGCTCGTACCGCCCATGAAGACGATAGGCGCATTCCCTTCAGCAGCAAGTGCTTCACGAATACCCATTACAAACTCCTTAACGGCGGGCTTTCACCCGCCTCAGTTTTTACATAAAGAAACCGTCTTCAGTAGGCTGGTCTTTATCGTCGATAATGCTGCGGTTGTCTTTACGAGCCGCGCGGCGTTTCTCAACTTCTTCCAGCTTACCTTTGACCAGATCAGCGATAGCCGGGATTGCCTGAACGCTCACAACAAAGTGATAGCTCTGGTATTCACGGCCGTCTTTAGGATGGTAGCCAACGGTGCTGTAGTCCGGCATCACGCCACCCAGGGTTTCAGACGCATTGCTGATAACAGATGCGATTGAGATTGGGTCAGCTACGTCAGACAGTTGTGACGCGTCGGTAACAACCTGCATCAGTGCCAGCTGTGGCTTAACATTGATACCTGGGATACGATCGGGACGCAGGAAGTTCAGGATGTCTGCGGTGTCCAGCTCGGTAATACGCGGACCACACATGACACTGACTGCGGCAATGATCGCTTTTACTTTAGCATCAACTGCTGCACGCTCTGAGTTATCGCCATTGTCTTCATAGGCAACCGGAATGAACATCCCGTTGGTACGGGCTTTACCGTCCAGCGTCTTTAACGCGTCCAGGGTGTTCTTAACGGTCAGCGCATTTTCGCTACTGCCCACGACGATACCGATCGCGCGTTCGCCACGTTTGATTAGTTCCATCAGTACGTTGGTACCTTCAGTGTTACCGGAACCACCAGACAGAGAGAAGGCAACGATGTTCATTGCAGCAGGCGGCATGTTCAACAGAATCTGATTTGTTGAGTTATCCGCGCTAAATGCTTTGTGGGACTCAATGCGCAGTTTACCTGCACCGTCCATACCTTGAACGACATAGACGTCTTCGTCGCGCTCATCACCGCGCAGGTTAGCGGTTTTACTGGTGTCGACGTAACCCACCTTAATTTCCGGCAGATTAGTGGCTTCGATCAGTTCTTTGTTTTCTGGCAGCGACAGATCCCATGGGCGAGTGGTGTTAATACCAAAACCGCCAACCCCATAGATACGTACAGATCCTAAACTCATTGTAAGCCTCATTTTGTAAATTAGTCCATACCATTGGAGGTTGTATGAACGCCATTGATAAGGCACTGCAAGAAATCAGAGCGACCATTCCGCTTCCGATTCTACAGCGCTCCTTTATTAACACAATCGAACATTACCAGATGTTGAACGTTTCTCTGGATAGTGTTATTCGTGACCAGGTCATTTCCCAGCGCGTTTGGGCAGACTGTAGCTTGCAAGGTGCACAGCAAGTCTTGATCCCATTCAGTAACTTGAAGCCTATCCAACCGGACACGTATTCCTTCATCTATCGCATTCCAAAAAGCATGACCAATGGTCGTAGCATAATGTCTGTGTTGGATGTAGTTTATTACGTAGCCCAAGGGGTAGTTGCTTCCGGTGGTACGTTCAAAATGGGGAACACTAACGAGAACTCACCATTACTTCAGGCAGGTAAAGCATTGCTTGATGTCGAGGGTAATATCTCGCAGATCTCCACAGCGAACGCACAGATCATCGGTGAGAACGTAATCTTCGTTAACGATAACTCCGGACTAGTAGTATCCGGTGGCGCACACGTTAAACTGGCGCATGACGAACAGTTCTCGAATATCAAACCTGAACTCTACGGTGCCTTCGCTAAACTCTGCGTACTGGCAACCAAAGCCTGGATCTTTAACAACATGGAGATCATCATCGATCGAAATGAAGTCTGGTCCGGCATGGTGGTAGGTAAGTTCAAAGAGATTGTGGATCGCTATTCGAGTGCTGAAGAAATGTACCAGGAGTACAAAGACACAACGTGGCGTAAAGCACAGGTGTCCGCTGACTATGTGACTTCTAACCGCATCATTCGCGGGATGTTCGGTTTCGCTCGTTAAGATAAGCCAACGTCAGTCGACCAGCCAACTCAACAGTGTACTCTTTACCCGGCACGATAAGTTGATGTCCCATGTGGATGTAGTACCAGTAGTCTGGTTGACCACGGCGATAGAACGGAATGTTCGTTCCTTGGCCTGGTATCGGATAGGTCGTTACCACGCCGAGTAAATTATCGTCCAGGTACAGGTAATGAACGAATAGGTCGGAGTCATCTAAGATCAACTCGCCCACATCCAGTATCTGATGCGGTTCTTCAAGCTTGGTCTTCACCCAGCGCTGTAAGATCTCCAGGTAAGGTTCAGGCGAACGATCTTCGCTACGGTCCATCTTAACCAGACTATAGTTACCGTGTTCGTCCAACAGTAACGCAATCAGATTGCCGACACTGTAATCAAGACTAAAGGTAACTTTGCCGTCGCTGGTTTCCATGACAGTCATGGGATCTGGTACTTCACTTTCAACAACGTTAGTTTCCATAATCTCACCAAAAAAAAAATAGTCTTAGGCTAGCCTCCCGATGGGAGGCTAGTTTATGCCCGCAGATGCGGATTAATGAAAGCAGCGTTTAATCATGGTTTGAATATCGAACAGTTCGATAGACCCACCAACGACTTTACCGACTACAGTCTTACCCAACTTAACTTCGCCGTTCTTCTCACGCAGCTCACCTACCGCCCATACTTTGAATGGGATGCGCGTGGCTTTAGCGTAATCAACAGCTGCTTCGATTACCGACTCTGGGAGCAGGCGATCAGATGGGTCTACCATCGGGTATGCACGCATCAGTACCAACTCACCGTTCTGCTGAACGAGTGCGGTCACTGTATTGATGCTCAGTTCAGTACTCAGAACGATCTCTGCGTTGAAATCGTTGTCGGTGTTCAGGATGATATTGGTTGATGCGTTCATAATGGTATTCCTTATAAGTAAGTGGCGATCTTCTCAGCGAGCAGTCTGTTACCCGCATAGATCACAATATGGCGATCGGCCATGTAATCATTATCGATAAAACCGATCTGTTGATTTTCTGTGGTGTCAACCACAATCAGTCGATACTTAACAAACGGACAGTCTATGACCGTGACGTTGTCTGTACCCTTTAACAGCTCTACCAGTCTGGTGATTTGGTTGTGCGCATGGTTCCCCGACTTGTAGGTCTTACGGAACATTGCCGAGATAGAACTGTTTCCGTTCCGGAGATGCTTAACCGCGAAGTTCTTGTCGTAGTGACCAACTTCGCTAAAGTTCACGCTGTCGCCATCTTCAGAACCATGTGTCTCAATGACGTAGTAGCCATCAGGTCCAGGTGTGAGTTTACTCAACTCTGCTCGGTCGCAGGTACCGCAGTTAATATGGCCAACCACCTTAGCTTCGGTTAGAAGGCTAGCGTGTTGCGGGGTAGCATACACCACGATATCCAGACCAGTGCAAGACTTGATCCAATCACGCAATGTTTCACCGCCTGGAACTTTTGAGCGCATCTGAAACTGTGAGTACATAATCTATTCCTTTTCATAATAAGAGTTTAGGCTGTATTTAAATACAGCCTAGTTTAAAACGACCAACTACAGCTTACGCATTGCTGTGTCGATTGCGATACCGGCAGCAACTGCTGCGGCAGTAACGCAGAACGAGATGCCCAGCGTAGCGAATTCGCCAACTGGTTCTTCACCGTCTTTCTTGGGTGCAACGATAGCAGTTGTAACAGATGCTGCTACCAGACCCATAGAAACGCCTACCAGGATAGACGGGATATTTCGTACATTGATATCTAACATGTGGCCCCCTAATCGGACATAGAACGGATAACTTTCTCAACAGTGGTGCTTACAACTACACCACAAACGATGACGCCAACGCGGCGCAGTATCTCATGCTCCTCGCCAACATATTTGCGAGATTCGCGGTCTACCACATAACTGGTAAGACCACCCGCTACAGCACATGCAATGCGAGTTAACATAGGTACCTCTCTTTACAGTAAATGGGGACCTTACGATCCCCGACAGCTCAGCACTTAACTTTGCGCTTCACGCACAACTTCAGCCACTGAGTCGGCAGCGTCATTAACGACTTCTGCCACGGTTTCAGTCAGGGTGCCAGTGTCGTCACCGTTAGCACGTTTCCACGCCCAGTAACCGAAACCAGCTGCCGCTGCAACACCAACAACGATACAAGTAGCGATAGTAACTTTCTTAGTAGTTGAAGACATAATTTGAATCCTTATAGAAATGATAGAGTGAGGGCATAAAACCCAAGGAAGTGAAGCATTACTGCTCCACATTCACAAGGGTCTTATATATCTGAAAATTTATTGAAACGGTGGTTTAGTTAATAAACCGTGCACCACGCAGGTAGTTGAAGATACCGTCGCCCCAGGCGCGAGTAAACGTCATGCTCATCTGACCTGCTTCCATCGATGCAGTACGTGCTTCCCACACTGGCAGCCATACGCCACCTTCACGGGTAGGGAGTGCGAAGTAGTTCATGGTGAAGTTACATGCACCCGGCAGATACCAGTCATAGGCACCATTCATAGCACCTTGCAGACGCTGGATGATGTCCATGTGGATTGCCAGCATGTGCTGGTTACACTCTTCGGTTGTGTAGACACGGAAGAGCTGCTCAGGAGCAGGCTGATACTCGACCGCAAAGCCAGGCACTGCATGCAGTACGTTGATAAAGTCAACGATAACTGGATTCAGGCTACGACCCTGCTGATACAGGAAGTCCATAGTGCGCTGGCGGATAGTGTTGATCTGAGCATAGTCTGGGTAACGGGTTTGCATAACCATTCCTTATTAGTAGCGAGTTAGCCAACTAAAGAAGTTGGGCGACACGACGTTTCCTTTAGCATCCAGGTAACGTGTCTCTTCTGTTGTGTCAGCAGAGAGATCGTAATCTACCAGAACGCTTTCAGCCAGCCGGAAATTTAAATCAAGGCCAAACTGAGTAAAGGTTGCGACGGTCTTGTTGTTGAAAGAAGCATTGTGTGGAAAGAACGTTTCATCCTTGTTAGGTGCGACCAGTGTAAATACACCGGCATCTAACACATTCATGGTAGGATGTTTAAGCTCAGCAAATGCACGAATCAGCTGGCGGGTAAGTTTGGCACCCAGCTCACTGTCCGTGAAAATACTGATGAAGCTTTGTGAGTCGCCAAGCCATTGCGAGAGCAGACCACCTTTAGGATCATTCAAAGTAAGACTAACATCGTTAGGGCAAATGCGTCGTTTACCTTTAAGCTCCAGACGGTGGGCAACGAGACTCTGGTTGGTTTGCGTTAACATACCGTAGAATCCGTTTACTGCTCCCGGCTTCAGGCTGTAGACCTCTTCCCAAAGTAAGAGTTCAGACGGGCGACCTGGATGTGGAATCTGACTAACCGGCATATGAAGATCGGTACGCTGTGCACTGGCTGTCTTATAGTTAAGGATGAACCCTAACGTAAAGCCACCGGTGGGCGTTGATACAACATGTGCTGATTTGATTTCGGGTTCGTAGATTGAGAAAAGCACGTGAGTGTCCCCTTAGCTGGTAACGCTGTGTAATACCTCCAAGCGCACCATGCGATTGAGTAAGCGCTCACTGTCTGAGTATTTGTAACCCGTGCATTCAAGCCTGGTAAGACCTGCTGCACTGAAGTTAAAACGCCCGTCAGTAATTGCCCCTAACGTCACGTTAGCAATGGTAAGGTTGCTACCCGGCTTATTCATCCAGAGCTGACCCATTACACGCACTGTACCACCTGCCGCTTTAGCAATTAGTACCTGCGCACGATCACCCATTGCACCATATTCTTCAGGTACAACTTTGTCACCGTTTTCCAATGCATAGACGTGAACCACATCATTCGCAGTAAAGGCGACTACAATATCCTGAAGACTGATTTCTTTAGTCAGTCGCATGAGTACAGTATTGTTCTCACGCATCTCCAGGAAGTCGGACTTTGAAGTCTTCACCCAACGGCAGTTAATCATCAGAACCTCAGCGTTGTTTTGCCAATGTCAATACAGATGGTTTTCGATTTAGGACTTTCGCGATACATAACGAAGCCTGCGATGGCCAGCGGGTTTTCCAGATCCCAATTTACTTTGAGCGGAGTCAGCCACAGAAGGCGACGAGCCATGACTTTCAAAGTCGGGTAAAGTTTATAAACGTCGGCGATCTTAGACTCTTTGGTCACCATCGGATCTTCAGCGATGTCGCGGATAACGCGAACAAACTTTGCTGCGTCCAGATTGATGTCATAGTTGCTGCGACCACCGACACCCATGTTCTTATCGTAAATCGGGAAAACTGACAGGACACCTTCGTTGGCGAAAGTTGGGATATGCGCATATGCAGTAATCATGTTGATGTTCCTTATAGAAGTGTTAGGTCTGAATGGTGAATACGTCACCGGATAAAGTTACAATGATACGTTTAGGTAAAACCTCAACGCTGAATTGTTCGTTCTTGCAGGCCACAAGGTCTTTACGACACTGATATAACATAGTGTGCATAAATGATTTTAAACGTGGTTTTGCTGTGGCGATCTTTGCTCCAACGATGTAGTTGTTGAAGGCTTTGGTGATATGGTTAGGCAACATGCTCGCGGTCCGGGATAATGGCTACTACATTGTCACTGTCGATGCGGTTAATGCGGTAGCGAGTTACGGTAGCTAACCCACGTGTAGCTGGGGTAGCGAAGAACACCGTACGTGTGCCCAGGAAATAACCCTCACAGACACGCAGAGGATTTTGCCCTGCAACCAGAGGTGGGATTTGGCGGACACTGACGACGGTTTCGATATCAACTATCGTACGATTGGGCACGCCAACGAAATCCCAGAACAAACGATGCAGGTATGCACAGTTGCGTAACGTCTCCAGAGCACGAGCAATCTGAAGGGTATAGACAGACAGACTCAGACGAGCGAGTCCATCGGTAGTAACCTGGAATGCGATCTTCTGGTTGATCAGCAGTGGTCGAATAACCAGCGCTTCTTTAACCTCACCGATGGTGACATAGTAGTTACCACCTGCCATGTTACAAACAATGCTAACATCGCCAGCGGCCAAAATAACAATACCTGGTCTTGCTGTGAGCGTTTGTTTGACGAAACGCATCACCTCTTTCTTCTCGTCGAAATAAAGGGTAGCCATTAGTTCTCTCCTCTTATGGGCTATCTACACGGAAATAATATGTATTTGAAATTTGAATGATGTCTAAGGAACCGTTATGGCCGATACTTTAAAGACGGTCTTTGATCGAAACTGTCCAGATATTGTTGCTGACAGTAAGTTCGCACAATCGATCATCGACTTCGCAAAAGCTTTCGTTAATAAGAATCCAGATCACGTACGGTTCTTTGGCGGAGCACTCATTGGAGTCTATCCACTGCGTTGGGTAAACTCAGACCTGGATAAGTGGTACGACGTCATCTTGAAGGGTGCGGATGAGATTGCTATCCGTAAGCAGCTCCACGCATTGCCAGGTATTGACGCTAGTTGGGTACGCGGCGCTGATGAAACAAACCACTCGATGATCTACTGTCTGCATCTGCTTGAGCATGGTAACATCCCTGCCAAGTTGAAACTGGAAGCTCAGATTGCCTCAATGGAAATCATGCAGTATAAGTTCCTGTCCAGTCTGATGTATCACTACTTCCCCCACCCAGCTGCCATGTCAGTAGCACAGGCGACGTACAACGCACTGTCGAAGAAGTTCGACCTTAAAGTGTGTGGTAACTGGGGTGAGTTGGTTAAAGAGCGTGCAATCGATATCATCGCGCCTAAGAGCATACACCGTAAAGCCTTCACTGACTTTACTGATGCAAAAGGCATCGTCTACATTATCACAGACGTACAGGGTCGCTTGCGCAGCATCGTTAAGAACATCACCGCTGTTTTCTATAACGTTAAGGAAGCAGGTAAAGGAGTACTGTCCGAGTCCACGATGGTTGAAGGCGAAGACGGTATGTATCTCAAGGACAAGACGACCGCTATCCGTGACGGTGTGAACTATCTCACCAGTATCGTTAACGATAAGCGTGGGTTCGTACGTAAAGAGATCTTGCGTCTGGTCAACCGTAAGATGTCAACGTCTCGTGACTGGTTAGTGGAATCTTCACTCAACCTTCTCTCTGAACGTTACGGTGATCCTAAGTACCCTGCGGTACAAGAGCTTTGTAAAGAGACTCTTCTACACGCGTTCGAAGTCATGACCGCCAAGAACATTCGCACCAACGATTATCCGCTCATTATGGATACGCTGAAGAAAAGCTACATGGCTTCTCGTGAGACACACCCTGGTGTGTTGAAGATGCGTAAGTTAGGTGACGAGTTAGTACTGGCAGCGCTACCACCAGGGCGTAGCAATGTTGTCGCACCAGATCGTGGGGCCGTGTTGCTGTACATTGTGTTGCGTACTCTTACAAAGCACAATTTCTAACAAAAAAAGAAAAGGCTGAGGCTAGGGACCGTTGGGTCCCTAGCCTTATGCCGCTATAGCGCGCTCAGTGTGGCATACGGGAAAGCAGCAACCCAGTAGAGTTGATCATTCTCGTATATCGCACGAACGTGGTAATGACTCTTTATGCTGCGTTGCCTAGCATCAATGAACCCACCAAAGAATCTGGCGTTTTCATTCAGCTTAGCTGTAGTTAATAAGGTGTCGGGTTTAGCTATGCCAACTAACCCGCCATCGAACATATAAAACGTATCCCCAACTTCGGCTTTCAAATGACGCAGTCCGGCAGGAGTAAATTTCATTTCCTTATTCTCACCGCCAAACAGCATGCGTTTACTAACCCGAGTAATGACGAATCGTTCAACTATACCTAGGGACGCGTTATTGGTTATTGGTCCCGATGGTGTTTTCATATGCACTCCAGACTTTGTTCCGTAAGAAGTCTACGGAGCGTCCTGTTAGCACAGCTGACTCTACTTCCAGTTGCTGGTTGTCTACGGACACAACCTCAGCAAAGATAGTGTCTTCTAACAGGAACTCTACTGACCCCTCTCCAGTGTCAATGATTTCCATATTCCCGCATGCAAGTAATTCGTATTCGATAAAAGGCGGTGTGGTAATGTTCAGTAGTGTCAATAGCTGATTGTCAGTCTCACCTACATCCTCGTCTCCACGGAATGCAAGTAAGTCATACAACACCGGACCAGTGTGGTCTTCATGGTAATAACCAATCAATACCCAGAAAGCCTTAGCTGCTTCTTCATCGGTTGGTAAGTAAAGTTCACCTACAATATCTTGTTTGTAGTCAAGCCATTTACCGCCAATTCGTTTTAGTGCACAGTCGGCCTTCGTGATCGCCTCCCAATTATCAAATAGTGTTTGCATGATGTGTTTCCTTAAATAGATGTCCTTCGCACTGGTGTAGTATATATCTGAAAATGCGATGGGGCATAGGAGACTCCCCCGAAGGAGAGTCTCTGTATGAAACTTAAAGATAACGTTCGATCAGAGCTGCCATTTGGGTTTTGAATCCATCCTCACCTTCAGACGGACCAAATCCCATGAGTTGCAGATTAGTCACACGAGCCATGCCGTTGATGTGCGGTGTATCGAAAGTGGCCAGCGGCGTATTGCCCAATGTAGCCATCCAACGATCTCCATTACGGCTGACGGTAATGCCAAGTCCGTAACCGCACAGTTTCCACAGTGTATTCGTTTCACGCGTAGCGCGTTCTGCGATATAACCAACCAAGCACTCAGGAATACCCAGTGAAAGGTTAGACACAGACACACCGTAGAATACCATTCGTCCGGTAGGGTTTTGAATGATACAAATTCCCTGCTCCATGGGAACTGCAAAAGGTGACAAAGTCATAATGCGCTGGCGTTCCTCGCCGTGGGCCAATGCTATCGCTGGACCCATAGCCAGATCACACTGATCCAGGAATCTCCGATCGATGTTCATTTAAGTCTCTCCTACATTACGTGTAACCTCCCCTGGTAAGTGTACCCAGATACGCCACGTAATGGTCAAATACATTTGTTAGTTGATGCGCAGAGGGATACACCACAATGGCGTGTGCCCTGGCAGTAGGCGCTGATGGATCTTGATAGAACATTACCCAGTCCTTATAAATTCCGGACGGTACATAGACCCGACCATTGTAATGCCAATACTGCTGCTTGAAGCAACAGATTAGAATTGTTACTGGATGGATCTCACCAAGAAACCGAACGCTGTACAAACATCGCACTAGCTCCCCTTGCAGGAGTATGGGTTTGCGCTGTTTGCGTAGGCTCGTTCGTATGATTTCGAACACTATTTTTATTTTACGCAGATAAGGCTTGATTAGCTTAATCATGCCCAAGTCCTCCAAAAGAGGATAGCATACTATTTCTCTAAGGCGACGATACGTTCTACTGCGCGGGTCTTATTGATAGCGAGGATGAAGTCACGCATTGACCTCATGGGGTCAGTACCCAAATAGACCTTACTGTGCAGCGTTGTGCCGTCCTTTGGTTTCAAGGCATCCATGTGGCCCTCCATCCGATGTTCTTGTCCCTCAACGCACCACACACGCACTGCTGGTACACGTTTGCGTTTACCACGAGATTTCGCCAGAACGGTGCCTGGTAATGCCATGACGATAACCGCCATACGCAACTCCGAGAGAGTAGCTGTGTCGAGACGATGTGGCGTAGCACCATGAGTCACGTCAAATGTACTCGCTGAGAACTGCGGCTTGAAGTAATCAAGTAAATTAAACATTGAAATCTCCGAGGCTGGTATTTTATTACCAGCCTGCTCTGTTTTTATGAATCAAACAAAAGTCCGGGGTTTTATGCCATTGGAGGGCATGTAGTGATTAGAATCTACGTGTACGCATTGCTTTGGTACGTGCATCTTTGATGTCTTCCAGCAGTTCGTTCAGTGAGAAGCTTTCACCACCCATTGCTTTGATCTTAACATTCAAAACATTTAACTTGTGTTCGAGTTTACTTACAACATACATGTTGGTAGTACTTTTTAACTCTTCGACTACGCTATCCAGTTCTTCACGGTACGCCCTCTGAAGCTCAGCCTCAGCAGCAGCACGACGCTCCTCAGGTGAAGCCGCATCTCCAGTCGTTCTAGACAGGATAGCACCGCGAGGGATACCGTAGTGTGAGAGGTTGGATGCTTTCATGACGAACCAGAAGTTCAACAGCCAACTGATAACCATGTCATCGTGGCCAGAAGCTTTATGGTCAATACGACCGTTCTTCACAACCAGTGATGTGATTTCGTTGATCAGTGTTTTATCGCGAGTATGGCGACCAGCACGCTTAGCTGCTTCAGGTAACACTTCACCGTACAGAGTCATACGACTTTCTGCTGTGGTGTTGAAGCCGAACTTATTACGGACATCATCATAGAAGTAGTTACCACGTGCACGCACTGGTGTGTTCACCATAGCGGCGGCATTCTTATCCACTTTCATCTCTTCAACAATCCAGTTGAAGATACGTTTGAATGGATCAATACCTTGCAACGGTAGGCGTAAGAGTAACGCATCGATCATGGTCTGTGCAGTAGACTTACGCTCGATAATCAGTGTAACGTTTGGATACTTGATTAACAGCTCACCGATGTAGTCAGCAAACTTAATCAGGTTCGTCTCGTTACAACGCCCTGCCCCAATAGTGCCCATGTCACGAATATCCGTGAACACCATACCGATGGCATCTCGACCTACCGCTTCCGAGGTATCCATACCGAGCAGTACGTGAGAGCTTTCCATGAACTTCTCATGTTGAGCCTTCGGAACGTGCCAACCGATGCTGTAGCCATCCTTGTGATATTCTGTCCACAGCGGTTCGCGCTCAGAGTCACGGATGATGTTGTTCAGCTCAGTGGAAAGAGGGGAACGTAAAGAACCTGACGTCCAGCGATTGAAGAAGTCACGGTCGGCCTCTTCACCTTTTGCGCCGGAGTTCTGTAATGCGTCGCGGAGCCATTCTTCGCTAAGACCTAACTGACGATAACTCCACGTACCGTTGATCATGATACGCGCACCTTTCTTACCGATGCGTTTGATCAATACGGCACGTAACTCATCCTGGTCTTTGAGGTCGTAGTACGACTCATCAAACACAGCTGCGTCTGAAAGCATTTCGTAGACGTAAGCGCCTTCACGAGTATCCTTCTTCCCAGCCGTTGTTGTAAAGATGTTTGAGTAGGGTTGGTCGTTCTCACGAGCAATCTGACGAGCCATTGTACCTGCCGCAAGAGCAGCTGGTATAGTGATGTCGATATTCGAACAGAACGGTACCTCATCGATATGCGTTACCTGACACGTAGATCCACGCCCCAAGTTTAACGCCCCCGACTCCGTTTTCTGTGCCACCCCTGTAACGTAAGCATTACCCAGCAGGTTGTAAGTCAACTCTGATTGGTTGTCTGCATCTGCGCGGTCTTTTATCCAAAGGTAAGAAGGCAGCAGGTCACGGATAGCTTTCAAACGGTCGATGTTAGAACGACGCAGTGCGTCATCCTTTGTGATCAGATAAATCTTCCCTTTATACATCGTGAAATACATCAGGTTAATACTGATGGTATCCGACGAACCAGACTTACCTGTCTGACGTGGCTGGATTAACATGTAGTCGATGTGGTTATAGAAACTCCAGATCAGACTGATGTTAGCACGGTTTGCTACGAAGCGACGAGGAACACTACCTGCCTCGAACCGTACAATCTCACGATAGTAATACCAGGGGTTGAAGCGACACTCAATGGCAATCTTATTTTTGATTTCGGCTGAAAGGTCTGCCGCAAAAGGATCGACGTGTCTGAGTTCGGGCTGAAGTAATGACAGCATGAAAGTACAGTTACGTACACCCATTGCTTTATACAGCTCTGCCATATCCAAGAAGGACTGGTTGCTAGTCTCTCGGTGGACAACAGCTGTAGGGTAGAGCTTCCAATCTTGTTCGAATAAAATCATAAGTAAGACTCCATAAAGGCATGGCGCTGGGTGTAGGGGTTTCCCCCTACACCCTTTGCTTAGCTGGTCTTAGTCGTATTCAGGTGATGCACAACGAGCGGAGAACTACCCAGTTGCAGATCAACGTTAGCCAGTCGCTGGATAAACTGCACCACAACAGACTCACCAACGTTCATACCAGTACGCGACGCAATTGTGGCGTTCCAGGAACCGACAGGATACTCTGTGACAATATCATTCATTACCAGACGGAAGTGGGTCGGCGTAGGTGCTTTCAGTTCCTCACCCTCGATGAACAGAGGCTGGGTACGATAGAACACCTGATCTAACCACAGGTCCAGTGATGTGATGCCACAGGAGATATCTACAGACCAGTTGCCGACTTTGTTGAAAGTAAAATCAGCAGACAGATTCATACCATACTCATTATCTGCGTTCTGACTGTAGCGGATGAGCCACGGCGTGTCGCTAGTTAATGGGTTACCCATGAGCGTGATGCCCAGGTTTTGGGTATGTAAATGTGGGTTCAGTGAAGGGTCAACTTTAGACACCTCAACAGAAACACCCAGGTCTTGCAGGATGCCGTAACGCAGCGGACGGAAGGCTGGCGTGTTCGGGTTCCATTCGACGTATGGTGTCGCGTAGTACGCACGCTTACGATCAGCGTTGTACAGATACCATTCGATTTCGTAACCAACGAACTCGTTTACCCAGACCGGGATTGGGAACAGTTTCAGGCTATAAGCACCTTCAGCTGCAACACTGCGAGCATTGTACGCTTTGGTGATAAAGCGCTTAACGTTCTCGCTACCCACGATGCTGGACTCTTCGTCACTCAGGATATACGTCAACACCAACGGAATGCGTTCACCTTCAATGGTAGAAACGTATTGTTCCATGCCGTCGAGTTTGACTTTGCTGCCGTCGATTGGATAATCCTGATAGCCGTCGTTGAAGTGGACACGACACATCATCATCAGACTTTCGATGGTGGTGTTCAGCGCAACGTTCAATACAGTCTTGTCAGACTTATTGAGGTTCGGCGATACCAGTTCGATGCCCGTAATGACGCGCTGACCAATCTCAACAGGACGAGTGAACGTGGTGACTGAGGTAAACAGCACAGAGCGGCTCAGAACGCTACCGTCTTCACCGTAGAACACAACAGTGCACGGTTCACCCTCTTTTAACGTCGCCGTCGTATACGCCTGTACAGCCACGTAGATTGCGTCGTTGGTTACGTTGTTAGTGCCAACGAGTTCCAGTGGAATATTCTCGTTAGGACTTACGCCATTACCGTCGAACCAGATGCCGATTGGAGTATAACCTTCACCGGTGTTGTAACCACGGAAGATCTTAGCCCACTTAGCTTCACGGCCGTAGATATAAAGCTGACGATCGATGTTCAGTGAATGAGGTGTTACCGCACCATTGAAATAGATACGCTGACTTTCTGATTGGAACAGTCCAGGTCCGGCACCGAGGATAACATCGTAATCGGTATCGGCGTTAGGGTCGCGTGGCATATACCAGCGGTCCAGTCGAGACTCACCCGTAGTGTAGTCAACTTCCAGTACGCGCTTGATGCCATTTTCCCAGTCGATTACACCGTCGTCTGGATTCGGTACGTACTTACCCTTACCCTTCGGCCCCGTGTAGATCTCACGGATATGCCACCAACGGAAGCCACGCTCTGAGTCGCGCTCCGGGATAGTATCCGTGTTTGGATCTAACGTACCAATCGGTGGGTACTGAATAGAATCGGTCATGTCATTAACCTTTGATTGTGACGAACTGGGTCAAGTCAACAGCACCGCTAAGGTAAAGCTGACAAATCCTTTCGAGATACAGATACTGACTGATAGTAACAGTTCTCGTTTTAACCCACGGGTGCGGGTGAACGGTAACGTACTCTAAGTCGACGCCATTGCGTGTTGGCTCATACTCAAGGATGTACTCGTACTCCTTCAGCGATTCCATAACGGTCTGGTCTGGTGCGGGCATCTGAGGCGGACTAAACCAACCTTTCTGAATGTCGGAAATCAGTTTAGTGATTAACGGACTAAACAGACGGTAACGCCACTTAGTAGTAGCCAGGTCTGTAAATTCAGGAGGTGTGAGTTTGGTAGTCAAGTAGTCACCTACTCGCTTATCCAGATCCTCCGCTTCCGAACGCAGTGCATCTGCATCGTAGTCTTTAATACCCGGCAACGGAACGTGTACGTCTGAGATCCAATACGGACGACCATCCTCAACATTAGCAGACTCTTTAACACGCACACCGTAGCGCTGCTCAGCAAAGACCAGGTCGTCACGGTGGAATGTACGACCATCCGCAACAACACGAATAACGTGGTCATCGCGAATCTGATAAATCTGGTCGTTAGAAAGAACGCCATGTTGGATAAAGCCGTAGTCAGCAGAAGGACGCATGGTGCCGTCGGCCTGTGCCCAATCGGTGCAACGTATATCAATGTTGTTCTCACCGGTAGGGTTTAACCATTCCTTGTTGACGACCACAATCTCAGGGTAGTTGTAGAAGAAGTCCAAGTTAGGAATCAGGCTGTGTTCATTTAACCACAACTCGATCTTACCAACCGGCAACTCCATAACCACACCTTGCACGTCGGTATAGTTCAGATGGAAGCGGAAGAATCCGTCATCCTGCTGCATGACTAACCGGTAAGCTAAGAACTTACTGTCAGTCACGGTAGCCACTACCTTACGAGATTCATCGTAAAGCCACTCGACCTTACCATCGACGACTTTAAAGAAACCATCGTCAGCAGTGATTTCACGCCAGTTGTTTTTCGTGGCGGAGTTACGCACATCAGAGATATAGAAGCGATAGCTTTTCATCGTATCTAAGGTAAGATCGACTTTGCCGTAATACGCCTCGACGTTCTGAGTGCCTTCCCCACTAATCCCTTCAACCAACTCCGCTTTACTATTGCGTGGATAGTAACGAGCACCTGAGGTGTGTCGATACCAACCTAACAGCAAACCATCTGCATCGTATTCATAAACCGTAGAGTTCAGTTGTAAACCCCATGGCAATTCAACGTAGTTAAAACCGCCCGGCAGATGAATGACACGTTGTGGTGTCTGGCCAACGATTTCTGTCATGCTGTTATGACCGAGTGCTTTGATAGAGTCATCGGCATTCAGTTCATGGTACCAGCAAGACATTAGGTACGTGTAGAGGGAGGCTTCCAACCAATCGGCTGTCCATTCCTTCAGTACACTATCCAGGCCCTGTAACGCTCTCAGGATGTCTTTATCCGAAAGCTTATACAACTCATGGATTCTGTTGGCCTCGTGCACCAGTGGCCTGTCATAGCCCGATTCACGCACTTGTACGCGGATGATCAAATCACTCGCATCGTTCTGCCATACCGCATCGTCTTTTACGAAACCTTTCACGTAAGTAGAAGGAATCGAGTAGTCACGATGAGTCACCATGCGCAGGGAGTTCTCACGGTTACGGTGGTAATACAATCCATCGTAATTCCCATTGGTTTCTTTCTTAATAAGGAAGATATCAATGTCGTCGCGGAAGTAAATCCCTTCGTCACCGCGTTTAGGCGGATGCAGGATAAACTTAGCCAGGTTATCCAGACTTGAAGTAAATGAAGGAAGAGAGGACATAGGAAAGTCGATAACCGCTGCGATAGACGGATCGTAGAAATACTCAACGTAATCGCCCGGTTTCACTTTGGCAGCAGAAACGTTATTCACGTAACGGCCGTTATGCCAGATATTGACATATCCGACTTTCGGTTTAATGTCCTGGATCTCAGCTTGCAGTGCGTTGATATCAGCCACGGTCTTCATCAGACCACCACGACAAACTAACAGCTCGCGAGAACCGTTACTGCGCAATGAACCAAAGTAAGCATCTGTGTAGATACGCAGATTCAAATCTTCACGATTCAGGTCAGAGATCTTTAAGACCTCTTTCACACAGAGGACAAAGCTCTTATCGTGGGTACGGCAAATATAGGCTTCGTTGCGTGGAATCTGAATACCAGTATTAAGGTACAGATCAGCAACCATGCCCTGAGTGGTACACAGGTTAGCCAGGGAGATCCACGTGCCACGCTGAGGGAACAGCCCTAACTCAACTGGGCAGTTCTGTCCAATCTCGTATACGTGATACGGAGCATCGTCAGTGGGTAACGTGAGGTTTGTCCAACCGTAGCTGAAGCGGTGGCGTGAACCACCGAATTCAGTTAACCTTGCCAGCTTGAGGATTGCCTGACGGTCCTGTTTAGGACTGCACCAGATATTCTTCGTGACAAAGTCAAGCATCTTTTCCTTGAGGTCCATCTTTAGCCCTCGTTTTGTTTAAGCAACAGCCCCAGCGCGTTCACGAAACGTTTGTCTTCGCCATCACGACCGAGGCGTTGAACCAACTGACCGATCGGCGTGTTGCGATAGGTTTTCTCTTGGCACGCAGCCCAGAGCATAGCAAGGAAAGTCGGCGGGTATTCAACAGCCACACCTACGACTTCACGAATGGCAGCACTGCCAAACCAGCTGGTTGCAATGGTGGTGAACAGCAGACCAACACTGACACTGGCGATACGAACACTGTTGATGGTCTTAACCGCTTCAACAAACTCTTTCGCATTGGTAATGGTTTTACCGTAAGCCGCCAGATGGTCATAGACGCGCATCTGTGGGATACGAGTCAGACGATCAACTGCTTTGGCATACAGAACCATTTCACGCTCATCGAGCTTACGTTGCGGACCTTCTTCAAACTGACACAAATAGAAGAAAGCAGCGAACGCTTGAATGGAGATGGTGGTCTGCACATCCAGAGACAGTTTGTTGGATAGCGTGTTAGCAACCCAGTTTGAGTAAACGGTCGCTGGTAGATCGCTCAGGTTCAACAGGTCAGGTGGATTCTTTTGATTCCACAACTGTTGCAGTCGAGCACGCATCAGGTTGAACGGAACTGGTCCAGTATTTGGCAGCTCAACGTTGGCTTCACCGATGCGGCGAATTTGTGTGCGATACGGACGCAGGTCTACAGCAGTGTAGACTTTCTGGTCAACTACCGAGGTGAAAGTGATTGGGTGCGCGATAACCGGCACGTCGGCATCATTCAAAATAGAAAGAATAGAAGGCGCATCAGGGATCAGCCCTGAAACTAAACTGCCCTCAGTACGTGCAACCTCAACGTCCTTAAATAGCCCACGAACGTCGTAGGGAGGAATCGCGGTCGCTTCATATGGACTTTTAAACATGGACTAATACCTCGTGTAGATGATAAATACTGTGTTATTTTTTACTAATGACTATGATGTGGTAAATCGCCTGAACCATAACATTTACACCT
>Ga0308168_1000183_pt1 | contig 95019 bp, 92 predicted proteins | sample PhyCR2_FD_202133 | JGI IMG/M metagenome (GOLD analysis project Ga0308168, IMG submission 202133) | Phyllosphere microbial communities from UC Gill Tract Community Farm, Albany, California, United States - DLSLRC.R2 | ecosystem: Host-associated > Plants > Phyllosphere > Unclassified | place: USA...
GACCCAGAACAACAACTTCACCACCGGCCGTGTCTACGAACACGTCCTGCGCAAGGAGCGCCGGGGTGACTACCTGGGCGCGACCATCCAGGTCATCCCGCACATCACCGACGAGATCAAGCGCCGCATCATCAAGGGCGCCGGCGATGCCGACGTGGCCCTGGTCGAGATCGGCGGCACCGTGGGCGACATCGAGTCGCAGCCGTTCCTCGAGGCCATCCGCCAGCTGCGCGTCGAAGTCGGTTCCAAGCGCGCGATGCTCATGCACCTGACGCTGGTGCCGTACATCGCCACCGCCGGCGAGACCAAGACCAAGCCGACCCAGCACTCGGTCAAGGAGCTGCGCTCCATCGGCCTGCAGCCGGACGTGCTGATCTGCCGTTCCGACCACCCGGTCGATGCCTCGTCGCGCCGCAAGATCGCGTCGTTCACCAACGTCGAAGAGCGTGCGGTGATCTCCCTGGAAGACGTCGACACCATCTACAAGATTCCGGGCGTGCTGCATGCCCAGGGCCTGGATGACTTCGTCGTCGAGCGCTTCGGCCTGCAGTGCAACGGCGCCGACCTGTCCGAGTGGGACCAGGTGGTCGATGCCAAGCTCAACCCCGAGCACGAAGTGACCATCGCCATGGTCGGCAAGTACATGGAGCTGCTGGACGCGTACAAGTCGCTGATCGAGGCGATGAGCCACGCCGGTATCCAGAACCGCACCAAGGTCAACCTGCGCTACATCGACTCCGAGGACATCGAGAACCAGGGCACCGGTCTGCTCGAGGGCGCCGATGCCATCCTGGTGCCGGGCGGCTTCGGTCTGCGGGGTGTCGAGGGCAAGATCACGGCCGTCCAGTACGCCCGTGAGAACAAGGTCCCGTACCTGGGCATCTGCCTGGGCATGCAGGTGGCGGTCATCGAGTTCGCCCGTAACGTGATGGGCTGGAAGGACGCCAACTCCACCGAGTTCGACCGCGACAGCGGCCACCCGGTCGTCGGCCTGATCACCGAATGGTCCGATGCCACCGGCGCCGTGGAAACCCGCACCGAGACCTCCGACCTGGGCGGCACCATGCGCCTGGGCGCCCAGGAATGCCAGATCGCCGGCAACTCCAAGGTCCACGACTGCTACGGCAAGGACGTGATCGTCGAGCGTCACCGTCACCGCTACGAGGTCAACAACAACCTGCTGCCGCAGCTGATCGACGCGGGCCTGCTGGTCTCGGGCCGTTCCGGCGACGGCGCGCTGGTCGAAGTGGTCGAGTCCAAGGACCACCCCTGGTTCGTGGCCTGCCAGTTCCACCCGGAGTTCACCTCCACGCCACGCGACGGTCACCCGCTGTTCAGCGGTTTCGTCAAGGCGGCGCTGGCGCAGAAGAGCAAGGCCTGAGGCCTTGACCGACCCAGGAGTGTCGCCGGCGCGGCGGTGCTCCTGGCGTCAGATCGCCGTGCCCCGACACGGCGACACGTTTTCCGACGGTATTCGCCACGCAGGACGCATTTCTCCGGTAGAGTACCGCCCGTTCCGCTTGCGACCGCCAGGTCGCAGGCTGCCCTTGCCAGGCCTGCCCGTTGCCGATCGCCTGGGCAGTGGCCGATTTCCTCAGCTGCGTTGTTATTAGTCAATTTTGGAGTGCTTACAACAATGGCAAAAATCGTCGACATCAAAGGTCGTGAAGTTCTCGATTCGCGTGGCAACCCCACCGTGGAAGCCGATGTACTGCTCGACAACGGCATCGTTGGCAGCGCTTGCGCGCCTTCCGGTGCCTCCACCGGCTCGCGCGAAGCGCTGGAGCTGCGTGATGGCGACAAGAGCCGCTACCTGGGCAAGGGCGTGCTGAAGGCCGTGGCCAACATCAATGGCCCGATCCGTGACCTGCTGCTGGGCAAGGACCCGGCCGATCAGAAGGCGCTGGACCGTGCCATGATCGAGCTGGACGGCACCGAGAACAAGGCGACCCTGGGCGCCAACGCCATCCTCGCCGTCTCGCTGGCTGCCGCCAAGGCCGCCGCGCAGGACCAGGACCTGCCGCTGTACGCCCACATCGCCAACCTCAACGGCACGCCAGGCCAGTACTCCATGCCGGTGCCGATGATGAACATCATCAACGGCGGCGAGCATGCCGACAACAACGTCGACATCCAGGAATTCATGGTGCAGCCGGTCGGCGCCAAGACGTTCTCCGATGCGCTGCGCATGGGCACCGAGATCTTCCATCACCTCAAGGCCGTGCTCAAGGCCCGTGGCCTGAGCACCGCAGTCGGTGACGAAGGCGGCTTCGCGCCGGACCTGGCGTCCAACGAAGACGCACTCGGCGCCATCGCCGAAGCCGTGAAGAACGCCGGCTACACCCTGGGTACCGACGTGACCCTGGCCCTGGACTGCGCGGCTTCCGAGTTCTACGAAGGTGGCAAGTACAACCTCTCCGGCGAAGGCAAGTCCTTCGACGCCGAAGGGTTCGCCGACTACCTCAAGGGCCTGACCGAGCGCTTCCCGATCATCTCGATCGAGGACGGCCTGGACGAGTCCGACTGGGCAGGCTGGAAGATCCTCACCGACAAGATCGGCGAGAAGGTCCAGCTGGTGGGTGACGACCTGTTCGTGACCAACACCAAGATCCTCAAGGAAGGCATCGACAAGGGTATCGGTAACTCGATCCTGATCAAGTTCAACCAGATCGGCTCGCTGACCGAGACCCTCGAAGCCATCCAGATGGCCAAGGCAGCCGGTTTCACGGCGGTCATCTCGCACCGTTCGGGCGAAACCGAAGACTCCACCATCGCCGACCTGGCCGTCGGTACCGCCGCAGGTCAGATCAAGACCGGCTCGCTGTGCCGTTCCGACCGCGTGTCCAAGTACAACCAGCTGCTGCGTATCGAAGAGCAGTTGGGTGCCAAGGCCGCCTACCACGGTCGTGCCGAGTTTCGCGGCTGAGCGATAGATGGTAAAAAGACAGCTGCCCAGGTGCTCTGACACGTCGCACTGACGTGTCGAACCCTTCAGGTGGCGTTCTGTCGAAGAAGCCTGGCCTCGGCCGGGCTTCTTGCTGTCCGACGCGCCGAAGCGCTGGCCTTTTCACTCCCGGATGACCCCTGATGCGCAGTCCCTATTGGTTGTTCCTGATCCTGCTCCTGCTCCTGGGAGGCTTGCAATACCGCCTGTGGGTGGGCACTGGCAGCCTTGCGCAAGTCAAGGAACTCACGCAGCAGATCGCTGACCAGCATGCCGAGAACGAACGGCTGCTCGAGCGCAACCGTGTCCTGTACGCCGAGGTCCTGGAACTCAAGAAGGGCATGGAGACCGTCGAGGAACGCGCGCGTCACGAGCTGGGCATGGTCAAGGAAGGGGAAACCCTGTACCAGTTGCCGAAATGAGCCAGTCCTTGCCTCGTTTCTGGGCCGTCGTGCCCGCCGCCGGTGTCGGTGCCCGCATGGCCGCCGATCGCCCCAAGCAATACCTGACAGTGGCCGGGCACACCGTGCTCGAACACACCCTGGCCTGCTTCCTCGACCATCCCGCGCTGTTGGGCGTGGTGGTCAGCCTGGCGCACGACGATCCTTACTGGCCCCACCTCGCGTGCGCGACCGACGGGCGCATTCGTCGGGCGGCAGGCGGGCGTGAGCGTGCCGACTCGGTACTCAACGCCTTGCAGGTCTTGCAGGAGCAGGGCGCTGCCGACGAGGACTGGGTGCTGGTCCACGATGCCGCGCGGCCGAACCTGGCGCGCAGCGACCTGGACCGGCTGCTGTCGATGCTGGCCGACGATCCGGTGGGCGGCCTGCTCGCCGTGCCGGCCCGGGATACCCTCAAGCGGGCGGGCGCGGACGGGCGCGTCAGCGCGACTCTGGATCGCAGCACGGTCTGGCAGGCCTTCACACCGCAGATGTTCCGGTTGGGGATGCTGCACCGGGCCCTGGCCGACTGCCTGGTCGCCCAGGTCACGGTGACCGACGAAGCCTCGGCCATCGAGTGGGCAGGCCAGGCGCCGAGGCTGATCGAGGGGCGAGGGGACAACCTCAAGGTGACCCGTCCCGAAGACCTGGACTGGTTGCGCCAGCACTGGTCCGGCCGCGCCTGAAGACAGGTTGCCGGGTCGCTGCCGCGTCCCGGTTCAGTCGCCGCGGTACTGGGGCAACTGCGCCAGGCCTTCCTTGAGGTAGTCCACCAGGCGCCGGACCTTCGGCGACAAGTGCCGCTGCTGGGGGTACAGGGCCCATACGGCCGTGTTGGGCGGCTGGTGCGCTTCCAGCAGGGGCACCAGCGCGCCGCTGTGCAAGTGCTCGAGCACGTAGTAGTCGGGCAACTGACACAGCCCCGTGCCCTGAAGCGCCGCATCCAGCACGGCCTGGCCACTGTTGCAGCGCCAGTTGCCCTGTACCCGCTGACTCAGCTCCCGGCCATTCTGCTGCAGGATCCACAGGTCCGAACTGCCGATCAGGCAATTGTGCCGGGCCAGCTCTGACAGGCTGTGCGGGCGGCCATAGCGGGCCAGGTAGGAGGGCGAGGCGCACACGTACATGCGTCGGGGCGCCAGGCGCGTGGCCACCAGCCGTGAGTCTTGCAGGCGGCCCAGGCGAATGGCCAGGTCCATGCCTTCGTGGAGCAGGTCCAGCGGGCGATTGGTCAGTTCCACGTCCACGCGCAGCTGCGGATAGAGCGCCATGAAGCGCGTGACCAGAGGCACGATGAAGCGCTCGCCATAGGCCACCGCGCAGGTGGTGCGCAGCAGGCCCTTCGGCTCGCTGGCCAGATCGCCCATGGCCCTCAGCGCCTCTTCGCGACCGTCCTGCAGGCGCTGGCAGTGGTGCAGGAAGGTCTGCCCGGCCTCGCTCAGGGTGACCCGCCGGGTGCTGCGGTAGAGCAGACGCGTCTGCAGGCGCTCTTCCAGTCGTGCGACCTGACGGCTGATGTGCGAGGACGACACCCCCAGCCGCTCGGCCGCGGCGGTGAACTGACCCAACTCGGCCACCGCGACGAACTCGTCGATGCCTTCCCAGCGGCTGTGCATGGATTGTCCCTGTACGGCAATAATGTTTTGTGAACGGCCCGATTATTCATCAAAAGCCGATCAATTACACTCGAAGGCTGATTCGAGCCATTGTCTGGAGAGCATTGATGATCAAGTCCCGTGCCGCCGTCGCCTTCGAAGCGAAGAAACCCCTCGAGATCGTCGAAGTCGACGTGGCCATGCCCAAGGCGGGCGAAGTCCTGTTGCGCGTCGTGGCATCCGGGGTCTGCCACACCGATGCCTACACCTTGTCGGGCGCCGACCCGGAAGGCATCTTCCCGTCGATCCTCGGCCACGAGGGTGGGGCGATCGTCGAGGCCGTGGGCGAGGGCGTGACCTCCGTGGCGGTCGGCGACCATGTCATTCCGCTGTACACGCCCGAATGCGGCCAGTGCAAGTTCTGCAAGTCCGGCAAGACCAACCTGTGCCAGGCCATCCGTGCCACCCAGGGCAAGGGCCTGATGCCGGACGGCACCACGCGCTTCTCCTACAAGGGCCAGCAGTTGTTCCACTACATGGGCACCTCGACCTTCTCCGAGTACACCGTCCTGCCGGAAATCTCGGTGGCCAAGATCCAGAAGGAAGCGCCGCTGGAGAAGGTGTGCCTGCTCGGCTGCGGCGTGACCACCGGCATCGGCGCCGTGCTCAACACCGCCAAGGTCAAGCCGGGCGACACCGTGGCCGTGTTCGGCCTGGGCGGCATCGGCCTGTCGGCAATCATCGGTGCGGTCAAGGCCAAGGCCTCGCGCATCATCGCCATCGACATCAATCCGGCCAAGTTCGAGATCGCCAAGCAGCTCGGTGCCACCGACTGCATCAACCCGAAGGACTACGACCGTCCGATCCAAGAGGTCATCGTCGACCTGACCGACGGCGGCGTCGACTTCTCCTTCGAGTGCATCGGCAACGTGCAGCTGATGCGCGCAGCCCTGGAATGCTGCCACAAGGGCTGGGGCGAGTCGGTGATCATCGGCGTCGCCGGTGCCGGTCAGGAAATCGCCACCCGTCCGTTCCAGCTGGTCACCGGTCGCGTCTGGCGTGGTTCGGCGTTCGGCGGCGTGCGTGGGCGCAGCGAGCTGCCCAGCTATGTCGAGATGTCGGAGAAGGGCGAGATCCCGCTGGACACCTTCATCACCCACACCATGGGCCTGGAAGACATCAACAAGGCCTTCGACCTGATGCATGAAGGCAAAAGCATCCGCAGCGTCATTCACTTCTGAGGTCTGCCATGAGTCTGGAGAACATCTCCTGCCAGAAGAGCTTCGGTGGCTGGCACAAACGTTACCGTCACACCTCGCAGACCCTGGGCTGCGAGATGGTCTTCGCCGTCTACCTGCCGCCCCAGGCCGAGCAGGGCGAGAAGCTGCCGGTGCTGTACTGGCTCAGCGGGCTGACCTGCACCGACGAGAACTTCATGCAGAAGGCCGGTGCCCTGGGCTTGGCGGCCGAACTGGGCATGATTATCGTCGCGCCCGACACCAGCCCCCGTGGCGATCAGGTGCCGGGCGACCCGGACGGGGCCTGGGACTTCGGCAAGGGGGCAGGTTTCTACCTCAATGCCAGCCAGCAGCCGTGGGCCCAGCATTACCGCATGCACGACTATGTGGTGAACGAGTTGCCTGCGTTGATCGAAGCGCATTTCCCGGCATCCGACCAGCGCAGCATCAGCGGCCACTCCATGGGCGGGCACGGCGCACTGGTCTGCGCCTTGCGCAACCCAGGGCGTTACCGCTCGGTCTCGGCGTTCTCGCCCATCAGCAACCCGATGGATTGCCCCTGGGGCGAGAAGGCCTTCTCGCGCTACCTGGGCGACGACCGTGCGCGCTGGCGGGAATGGGACGCCAGTGTGCTGTTGGCCGAAACGCCGGCAGGTCAATGTCCGCCGCTGCTGGTGGACCAGGGCGATCGCGACGATTTCCTCGACAACCAGCTCAAGCCTCAGGCGCTGGAGCAGGCGGCACGCAAGGGCGGCCATGCGCTGACCCTGCGCCTGCAGCCAGGTTACGACCACAGCTACTACTTCATCGCCAGCTTCATCGATGAGCACCTGCGCCACCATGCCGTGGCGCTGGGACGGGTCTGAGCCCGTGCCGTTGAGCATGTCGCGCACCTGAACGTCAGCGCGCCCAAGCGTTGCCAAAGCAGGTAGAATCACGCCCTGAATCCATCAGGGCGTTTTTCTATGCGTATTGGCCATGGCTACGATGTGCACCGCTTCACCGACGGTGCGTTCATTACCCTGGGTGGGTTGCAGATCGCCCATACCCGCGGCCTGCTGGCCCACTCCGATGGCGACGTGCTGCTGCACGCCTTGAGCGATGCACTGCTCGGCGCGGCCGCGTTGGGTGACATCGGCAAGCATTTCCCGGACACCGATCCGCAGTTCAAGGGGGCCGACAGCCGCGTGCTGCTGCGCCATGTGGTCAGCCTCGTGCGGGCCAAGGGCTGGCAGGTCGGCAACGTCGACGCCACCATCGTCGCCCAGGCGCCGAAAATGGCGCCGCACATCGAGCGCATGCGTGCCCTGATCGCCGAAGACCTCGGCGTGCAGGTCGACCAGGTCAACGTCAAGGCCACCACCACCGAGAAACTCGGTTTCACAGGCCGTGAGGAAGGGATCGCCGTGCATGCGGTCGCCTTGTTGCTGCCCGCATGAACGAGCCGCAACTGCTGGGCCCTCGGGCCTATGGCGAAGCGCTCGGCACGGCCGTGCTCAAGGCGGTGGCCGAAGACTTCCAGGTCGATGAAGTGCTCGACATTCCCTTGAGTGGCCAGGGCGAGCACCTGTGGCTGTGGGTGGAAAAGCGTGACCTGAACACCGAAGAAGCCGCGCGTCGCCTGGCGCGTGCCGCCGGCGTTCCGGTACGGGCCATCAGCTACGCCGGGCTCAAGGATCGCCAGGCGCTGACCCGCCAGTGGTTCAGCCTACACCTGCCGGGCAAGGCCGACCCGGACCTCGCGCGTGCCCAGGACGAGACGCTGCGGGTCCTCACGCAAACGCGGCACTCACGCAAGCTGCAGCGTGGCGCCCACTCGGCCAATGGTTTCACCCTGCGCCTCACCGCACTTCAGGCCGATCGTGCGGCCCTGGACGCCCGCCTGGAGCAGATCGCTCGGCACGGCGTACCCAACTATTTTGGCGCGCAGCGTTTCGGGCATGCCGGTGGCAACGTGCAGGACGCCCAGGCCTGGGCCGAGCGGGGCGCTCTGCCAGAGCAGCGCAACACCCGCTCGCGTCTGCTTTCCAGTGCGCGCAGCTTCCTGTTCAACCAGGTGCTGGCCGAGCGTGTCCAGGCCGGCGACTGGCAGCGCGCGATCGTGGGCGACCTGCTGGCGTTCACCGACAGCCGCAGCTTTTTCCCCGCCGATGCACAGACTTGTGAAGATCCGCGCCTGGCGCTGCTCGACCTGCACCCCACCGGCCCGTTGTGGGGTGAAGGCGAGCCGGCCACCGACGGGGCGCCCGGCGCACGGGAGCGCGCGATCGGCGCACGTCATGCGGCCCTTTGCCACTGGCTGGCGAGCGCTGGCCTGAAGCAGGAGCGGCGTGTGCTCCGGCTCCCTATTGGCGCGCTGACATGGCATTATCCCGAGCCTGATACCCTGCAACTGGAATTCGTCCTGCCGGCTGGATGCTTCGCCACCGTTCTGGTACGCGAACTCGTCGATCTGCTGCCGGCAGGGCCTTTGGAAAGCCCATGCGTATTCTGATTTCCAATGATGACGGTGTCACCGCACCGGGCATCGCCGCGCTGCATGCGGCACTGGCCGACCACGCCGAGTGCGTGGTCATCGCCCCGGACCAGGACAAGAGCGGTGCCGGCAGCTCGCTGACGCTGGATCGTCCCTTGCATCCCACGGTCCTGAGCAACGGCTTCATCAGCCTCAACGGCACGCCGACCGACTGTGTGCACCTGGGGCTCAACGGGCTGCTGCCGCAGACGCCGGACATGGTCGTCTCGGGCATCAACCTGGGCGCCAACCTGGGCGACGATGTGCTGTACTCGGGGACCGTGGCCGCGGCCCTGGAAGGGCGTTTTCTCGGCGGCACGTCGTGGGCCTTCTCCCTGGTGTCGCGCCAGCCGGACAACCTGCCGACCGCAGCGTACATCGCCCGGCGACTGATCGAGGCGCAGGCGCGCCTGCAGCTGCCACCGCGTACCGTGCTCAACGTCAACATCCCGAACCTGCCGCTCGAGCGCATCCGCGGCCTTCAGCTCACCCGCCTGGGCCATCGCGCCCGCGCCGCCGCGCCCACCAAGGTGGTCAACCCGCGTGGCAAGGAAGGCTACTGGATCGCCGTGGCCGGGGATGCCGAGGACGGCGGTCCGGGAACGGACTTCCATGCGGTGATGCAAGGGTATGTCTCGATCACGCCACTGCGCCTGGACCGGACCTTCAACGAGGCATTCGAGAGCCTGGATGGCTGGCTGGAGGGGGTGCTGTAATGCGTCGGGAAAACGACCAGTACCACGGCATCGGCATGACCTCGCAGCGCACCCGCGAGCGTCTGATCCAGCGTCTGTGCGAGGAGGGCGTGTCCAACCCGCAGGTGCTCGACGCGATCCGTCAGACGCCCCGGCACCTGTTCGTGGACGAAGCCCTGGCGCACCGCGCCTACGAAGACACCGCCCTGCCCATCGGCCATAACCAGACCATCTCGCAGCCGTACATGGTCGCGCACATGAGCGAGCTGCTGCTCGAAGCGGGCCCCCTGGACAAGGTACTCGAGATCGGTACCGGCTCGGGCTACCAGACAGCCATTCTCGCGCAGCTGGTCGAGCGGGTGTTCTCGGTCGAGCGCATCCAGAGCCTGCAGGACCGCGCCAAGGAGCGGCTGCAGCAACTGACCCTGCGCAACGTGGTGTTTCGCTGGGGCGATGGCTGCGAGGGGTGGCCGGCGCTGGCCCCCTACAACGGCATCATCGTCACGGCGGTGGCGCCCCAGGTGCCTCAGGCGCTGCTCGATCAGCTGGCGCCCGGTGGGCGGCTGGTGATCCCGGTCGGCATGGCCGGCGAGCCCCAGCACCTGATGCTCATCGTGCGCGAGGACCACGGATTTTCCCGGCGGGTGCTCGGTACGGTACGCTTCGTGCCATTGCTGAACGGCCCGTTGGCCTGAAGCACGACGGATTTTTTGCACGGTCGACGAATTCCGCGGTCATTGCCCTGTCTATCAGGCGGTGCTGCGACGGTGGCGGACAGCACGTCCTGCACCGGGCATCGCGGCAATTCGACTCGGCCATGGAAGACAACTTTGCGATCAAGATCGTCAGACGAGAGGAAGCGGCGGGTGGGGCATACAATCATTGAGCAGCGCAAGGCGTGGACCGGCAACCTGCTGTTGCCGATCGTATTGGCGCTGGGGGCTCTGCTGACCGGTTGCTCCAGTTCGGGTTCCAACAGCGCGAGCGTGGTCGACCGCAACGCCAGCGCGCCCAAGCGCCAGGCCGTGACTTCCGGTCAGTACAAGGTCAGGCCGGGCGACACCCTGTATTCCATCGCTTTCCGCTATGGCTGGGACTACAAGGAGCTGGCGGCGCGCAACGGCATCGGCGCGCCCTACACCATTCATCCTGGCCAGACCATCCGCTTCAGCAGCGGCTCCTCCGGCAGCACCACAGTGGTCTCGAGTCCGTCCTCGTCGAGCAAGACCACGGTGACGCGACGCGTGGTCGGGACCACACCTGCCGTGGCACAGACCACCACCACCGCGTCGAGCGGCAGCAGCACCACGGTGACGAAAGTCCCTGCGGCCGAGGTATCGGCCGGGGGCTGGATGTGGCCTGCCAACGGGGTGGTCATCGGCAAATTCGCTTCAAACGGCAGTTTGAATAAAGGCATTGATATCGCAGGTGATTTGGGACAGCCTGTTTTTGCTGCGTCCAATGGGTCAGTGGTGTACGCCGGTAGTGGATTGAGGGGCTACGGCGAACTGATCATCATCAAGCACAGCGATACCTACGTAAGTGCCTACGGTCACAACCGCAGGCTGTTGGTTCGGGAGGGGCAAACCGTCAAGGCAGGGCAAACGATCGCTGAAATGGGGTCCACGGGCGCTGATCGGGTAAAGCTGCACTTTGAAATTCGTCGTCAAGGCAAACCCGTCGATCCGCTCCAGTTTCTGCCACGCCGCTGATGACTGCATCCAGCCTGTTCTTGCGTAAAGGGACAGGCTCAAGCGCCGCCAGGGAAAAAGGTGACGCTCGAGTCTGAGTTCGAACTCAGCAAAGGACTATAACAATGGCTCTCAGCAAAGAAGTGCCGGAGTTTGACATCGACGGCGACCTGCTCATCATGGAAGCGGACGTCGTGTTGGAAACGGAAGAGGTGTCGGACGAACCTGCTGCTTCCCCGGTTCGGACAAAGGCCAGGCAAGGCGCTTCATCCAAACAGCACAAGTACATCGACTACACGCGCGCACTGGATGCCACCCAGCTGTACCTCAACGAGATCGGTTTTTCGCCCCTGCTGTCGCCCGAAGAGGAAGTGCACTTCGCGCGTCTGTCGCAGAAGGGGGATCCAGCCGGCCGCAAGCGCATGATCGAAAGCAACCTGCGTCTGGTGGTGAAGATCGCTCGCCGCTATGTCAACCGCGGGCTGTCGCTGCTGGACCTGATCGAAGAGGGCAATCTCGGTCTGATCCGCGCCGTGGAAAAATTCGACCCGGAGCGGGGGTTCCGATTCTCCACCTACGCCACGTGGTGGATCCGCCAGACCATCGAGCGCGCCATCATGAACCAGACGCGCACCATCCGTCTGCCCATTCATGTGGTCAAGGAGCTCAACGTCTACCTGCGGGCAGCCCGTGAACTGACCCAGAAACTCGATCACGAACCCTCGCCGGAAGAGATCGCCGCGCTGCTGGAAAAACCGGTGGCCGAGGTCAAGCGCATGCTCGGGCTGAACGAGCGGGTATCCTCGGTGGACGTATCCCTGGGGCCGGACTCGGACAAGACCCTGCTCGACACGCTGACCGACGATCGTCCCACCGACCCGTTCGAGCTGCTGCAGGACGACGATCTCTCCCAGAGCATCGACCAATGGCTGGGCGAGCTGACCGACAAGCAACGGGAGGTGGTGATTCGACGCTTTGGCCTGCGCGGGCATGAAAGCAGCACCCTGGAAGACGTCGGGCTGGAGATCGGTCTGACCCGCGAGCGGGTACGGCAGATCCAGGTCGAAGGGCTCAAGCGCCTGCGCGAGATCCTGGAAAAGAACGGGCTCTCCAGCGAGTCGTTGTTCCGTTAAGCCGCACAAGTGCCATGCCGCCTGAAGGGCGGTGGATTGGCGCTTGGGCACATCAGGACAGGGCAATGGGCGCTCGCGAACAGCCGCCCTGGCACGTGTGATGGATCGACCATCGCGCTGGCCAGGGCGGCTTTTTCATGCCCTGTCGTTCGGGCGGGCCAGGGCAATGAAGAGCCTGGAACTGGCATAACAGCCGGAAGCAGGCGCGTGCTGCCTGTGGTATGACTTCCTCTGTAGGACATTGCTCACAAGAAAGGTAAGCCAATAGCAGGAACAACGGTAAACGGTTAGCGATTGCAGCTGTTGAATTATTTCAAGCCATTGATTTAAAGGCAGTTTTATAACTGTAACTTAAGGTTTGGCTGAATTGATTTGAGAGGTGTTGCGCTTGTCCGGCGCGGGGAAACCGCTAGTATTCGAACTGTGCCCACGGACGCGGCACGGTCGACACGGACGATGACCAGGACATCGCAGGACGCGATTCATCAGGACGATGACAAGGAATACAGGGACCAGGGACGAAAAGTGGGCGGGCAACCGCCCCTTTTTTTTGCGCTCGAAAAAGCGTCGAAGGCGGCAGGGCCCGGAACAGGCCCGACGCCAGCCCCGTCGCGCAAGGCGACGGGGTGCTGGAGGGTCATGCCGGGGGCATCAACGCGCCAGGTACTGGATCTTGCCAGGTGTGCCGTCGAATTCCTTGGCTTCCGGCAGTTCGTCCTTCTTCTCGGTGATGTTCGGCCAGATCTCTGCCAATTCGGCGTTCAGCTCGATGAAGTTCTCCATGCCAGCCGGGATCTCGTCTTCCGAGAAGATGGCTTGAGCCGGGCATTCCGGTTCGCACAGTGCACAGTCGATGCATTCGTCTGGATGAATGACCAGGAAGTTCGGACCTTCGTAGAAGCAGTCCACCGGGCAGACCTCTACACAGTCGGTGTACTTGCACTTGATGCAGTTGTCGGTGACGACGAAGGTCATTTCTAATTTTCTCCTCAGGCAACGGCAGCGTACCCCCGATACAGGGCAGCGCGGTTCGCGAAAGAGGCCACACGTCAGGCTGGGCGTGTGGCGCTGGCGAACCGCGCGGGATTCTAACAGCTTGTTACGGCACGCGTTATAACAGGTTCTTAAGTTGATATAGCGTTTCGATCGCTTGGCGCGGTGTCATGTTGTCCAGATCCAGGCCGCCGAGCCGGTCCATGGCCGGGTGCGGCAGGCTGGCGAACAGATCACTCTGATGGGGCGCTGCCGTTGGATGCGACGGTGTCGCCGGAGGTTCCTGCGGCAAGCTGGCGGTTTCCAGCCTGCCCAGGTGCTCCCGCGCACGGGCGATGACCGCACCAGGCACGCCCGCCAGCTGCGCCACGGCCAGGCCATAGCTCTGGCTCGCCGGCCCCGGCAAGACATGGTGCAGGAACACGATGCGCTCGTTGTGCTCGGTGGCCTTCAGGTGCACGTTGGCCACCAGTGGCTGGCTGTCCGGCAGCACCGTCAGTTCGAAGTAGTGGGTGGCGAACAGCGTGTAGGCGCGCAGTTCGGCCAGGCGTTCGGCGGCAGCCCAGGCCAGCGACAGGCCGTCGAAGGTGCTGGTGCCACGGCCGACTTCGTCCATCAGCACCAGGCTGCGGTCAGTGGCGTTGTGCAGGATGTTGGCGGTTTCGCTCATCTCGACCATGAAGGTCGAGCGGCCGCCGGCCAGGTCATCGCTGGAGCCGATCCGCGTGAAGATGCGATCGACCAGCGACAGTTCGCAGCGCACGGCCGGTACGAAACTGCCGATGTGCGCCATGAGCACGATCAGCGCGGTCTGGCGCATGTACGTGGATTTACCGCCCATGTTCGGGCCAGTGATGATCAGCATCCGCGTGCTGTCGTCCAGGGTCAGGTCGTTGGCCACGAACGGCGTGGTCAGCACCTGTTCGACGACCGGGTGACGGCCCTGCTCGATGCGCAGGCAAGGGGTGTCGACGAACTGCGGGCAGTTCAGGTCGAGTGTCAGGGCGCGCTCGGCCAGGTTGCTCAGCACGTCGAGTTCGGCCAGCGCCGCCGCGGTGTCCTGCAGCGGGGCCAGGTGGCCGATCAGGGTTTCCAGCAGCGCGTCGTAGAGCATCTTCTCGCGCGCCAGGGCCCGGCTCTTGGCCGACAGCGCCTTGTCCTCGAACGCCTTGAGTTCAGGCGTGATGAAGCGCTCGGCGCCCTTGAGCGTCTGGCGTCGGATGTAGTCGCCAGGCGCCTGTTCGGCCTGGCGGGTCGGCAGCTCGATGTAGTAGCCGTGGACCCGGTTGTAGCCGACCTTCAGGTTCGACAGGCCGGTGCGGGCCCGCTCGCGCGTTTCCAGGTCGATCAGGAACTGGCCGGCGTTCTCGCTCATCGACAGCAGCTCGTCCAGCTCGGCGTCGTAGCCGAGCTTGAGCACGCCGCCGTCGCGGATCACCGCCGGCGGGTTGTCGATGATCGCGCGCTCGAGGAGGTTGGCGAGCTCCGGGTAGGTGCCGGCGATGGCGGCCAGGCGCGCCAGGTGCGGCGCTTCCAGCTCGGCCATGGCGTTGTGCAGCTCGGGCAGGGCGGCCAGCGCGTCGCGCAGGCGGGCCAGATCCCGTGGGCGGGCATTGCGCAGGCCGATGCGCGCCAGGATGCGCTCGATGTCGCCGATGTCCTTGAGCTGCGGCTGGAGCTTCTCGAAGCGGTAGCCGTCGAGCAGGCAGCGGATCGAGCCCTGGCGCGCCTGCAGGATCTTCAGGTCACGCAGGGGGCGGTTCAGCCAGCGGGTCAGCAGGCGACTGCCCATGGCGGTCTGGCAGCGGTCGATGACCGACTGCAGGGTGTTGTCACGCCCGCCGGCCAGGTTGACGTCCAGCTCCAGGTTGCGCCGACTGGCGCCGTCGAGGATGACCGTGTCGTCCAGACGCTCATGACGCAGGCTGCGCAGGTGCGGCAGGGCGGTGCGCTGGGTTTCCTTGGCGTAGGCCAGCAGGCAGCCGGCCGCGCCGATGGCCAGGGTCAGCTTGTGGCAGCCGAAGCCCTTGAGGTCCTGGGTCGCGAACTGCTGGCACAGGCTCTTGCGCGCGGTATCGCGGTCGAAGTCCCACGGTGCCCGGCGCCGACAGCCACGGCGCTTCTCCGCCGGCAGGCCCTGGGGCCAGTCGTCGGGGATCAGCAGCTCCACCGGGTTGATGCGCTCCAGTTCAGCCAACAGGTTCTCCCAGCCCTTGAGCTCCTGCACGGTGAAGTTGCCGCTGGTGATGTCCAGCACGGCCAGACCGAACAGGCGCTCATCGCCCAGCACCGCGGCGATCAGGTTGTCGCGGCGCTCGTCGAGCAGGGCCTCGTCGCTGATGGTGCCGGGGGTGATGATGCGCACCACCTGGCGCTCGACCGGCCCCTTGCTGGTGGCCGGATCGCCGATCTGCTCGCAGATGACCACCGACTCGCCGAGCTTGACCAGCTTGGCCAGGTAGCCTTCGGCAGAGTGGAAGGGGATGCCGCACATCGGGATCGATTGCCCGGCGGACTGGCCACGGGCGGTCAGGGTGATGTCCAGCAGCTTGGCCGCGCGCTTGGCGTCTTCGTAGAAGATCTCGTAGAAGTCGCCCATGCGGTAGAACATCAACTGGTCTGGATGCTGGTTCTTGAGCTTCCAGTACTGCTGCATCATCGGGGTGTGGTGAGAAAGGTCGGACATTCAAGGCCTTGAAACGGTGCGTCAATTAGACAGAAGCGGATCGTCCAATACTACAGGGTTTCGTCAGGCGATGCCGCCCCCGACTCGCCCGGTCGACGCCTGGACAAGCCAGGTCGGTATCGATGCTAAGGTGAGTCTTCTCACACAAGGAGCCGCCATGACCGCCATCACCGTCCTGTCCCAGCATCTGGGTGAACATCTGACCCGTCTCGGTGCCCAAGTAAGCACGGCCGAGTCGTGCACCGGCGGCGGCATCGCCGAGGCCATCACCCGTGTGGCGGGCAGTTCCGCCTGGTTCGAAGCCGGCTATGTGACGTATTCGAATCGGCAGAAGACCTTGCAGCTGGGCGTGCCCGCCACGTTGTTCGAGACCGTGGGCGCGGTCAGTCAGGCGGTCGTCGAGGCCATGGCCCGGGGCGCCCAGGTCGGCAGCGGTGCGCGTTTCAGCGTCGCGGTCAGCGGCGTGGCCGGCCCGGGCGGCGGTTCGCCTGCCAAGCCGGTAGGGACGGTGTGGCTGGCCTGGGCGGACGGCGAGCAGGTACACAGCGTCAGGCGTCAGTTCGACGGCGACCGGCAGGCGGTGCGCGAACAGACCGTGGTCGCGGCGCTCGAAGGGCTGTTACGTCTTGGTGCAGAGTAAATTGCACGCAGGGGTAGGCGGAAGCCTCACCCTGTGGAATAATACTGGCTACTTATACAGGTATTGAGGCCGTCAGGGCCTTGTCGATCACGTGAGGATTTCAATGGACGACAACAAGAAGCGCGCCTTGGCTGCGGCCCTGGGTCAGATCGAACGTCAGTTTGGCAAAGGCGCGGTCATGCGCATGGGTGACCATGAGCGTCAGGCCATTCCGGCCATCTCCACCGGCTCGCTGGGGCTGGACATCGCACTGGGCATCGGCGGTCTGCCGAAGGGCCGTATTGTGGAAATCTACGGTCCGGAATCGTCGGGCAAGACGACCCTGACCCTGTCGGTCATCGCCGAAGCCCAGAAGAGCGGCGCCACCTGCGCCTTCGTCGACGCCGAGCACGCGCTGGATCCCGAGTACGCCGGCAAGCTGGGCGTCAATGTCGACGACCTGCTGGTCTCGCAGCCCGACACCGGTGAGCAGGCCCTGGAAATCACCGACATGCTGGTGCGCTCCAACGCCGTCGACGTGATCATCGTCGACTCCGTGGCCGCACTGGTGCCCAAGGCCGAGATCGAAGGCGAGATGGGCGACATGCACGTCGGCCTGCAGGCTCGACTGATGTCCCAGGCGCTGCGCAAGATCACCGGTAACATCAAGAACGCCAACTGCCTGGTGATCTTCATCAACCAGATCCGCATGAAGATCGGCGTGATGTTCGGCAGCCCGGAAACCACCACCGGTGGTAACGCGCTGAAGTTCTACGCCTCCGTGCGTCTCGACATCCGCCGTACCGGCGCGGTGAAAGAGGGCGACGAGGTCGTAGGCAGCGAAACCCGCGTCAAGATCGTCAAGAACAAGGTCTCGCCACCGTTCCGCCAGGCCGAGTTCCAGATCCTCTACGGCAAGGGCATCTACCGCAACGGCGAGATCATCGACCTGGGCGTGGCCCACGGGTTCGTGGAGAAGTCCGGTGCCTGGTACAGCTACAAGGGCAGCAAGATCGGCCAGGGCAAGGCGAACGCCGCCAAGTACCTGCAAGAGAACGAGGCCGTTGGCGCCGAGCTCGACAAGCTGATCCGCGACAAGCTGCTCAACGCAGGTGCGGTCGCGGCGGCCGGTAAGGCAGCGGCGGCCGAAGCCAGCGCTGACGACGTCGCTGACGCCGATACCGGTAACTGATCGGCCCATGTCCGCCGTACTCGATACCCCCGTCGCGGTGCGGCGGACGGCCATGGACCTGCTCGCGCGACGTGAGCATGGGCGTGTCGAACTGACACGCAAGCTGCGTCAGCGCGGCGCCTCGGACGAGTTGATCGAGCCTGCGCTCGATCGGCTGGCCGAGGAAGGTCTGCTGAGCGAAGCACGCTACCTCGAACACTTCATCTCCTACCGAGCCAACGCCGGCTACGGCCCTGCGCGGATTCGCGAGGATCTGGGTCAGCGTGGGTTGGACAGGGGTGATGTGGAGCAGGCCCTACGCGACAGCGGTGTCGATTGGGCGGCGCGGTTGCGCGATGTCTGGCAGCGCAAGTTCGCAGGCGAGCGGCCTACCGAGCCCAAGCGCCGGGCTCAACAGATGCGCTTTCTGGCGTATCGGGGATTTTCCATGGACATGATCGGTCGTCTGCTCAGCGGCCGGGACCTGGACGAGTGATCGCTCTACCCTGACCGCCGCTCGGCGGAGCAGGGTAGCCGTCGTTCAGTAAGCCTCTTCGGTCACGTGGCAACACGTGCCGATCCATTCCACAAGGCTTTACTTCTTCTTGCCACCGGCACAGGTCGCAGCGTTGAACACCTGCTGATCGATGGGACGGTTGGTCTTGTATTCGGTGAAGTCATAGCGCAGCACGGCACCTTTGGCCATCAGCTGGCGGAACCCCGGGTTGTGGCAGACGCTGTTGCCGAGCTGGTCGCGCACCTTGTCGGGGTTGGAGCGCATTTCGGCCGCATGGCTGGCGCGCACGCTCAGGTGGTTGATCAACTGGTTGCCTTCGACGGTGTAGCCCTGATCGAGGATGTCTTCGTTGATGGCGCGCGGCGTGCCGACGCTGCTTTCCTGGGCAACCTTGTTCAGCATCTGGGAGAGTTCGTACTCCTGCTTGGAGGCGGCTTCAGCGGCCAGGGGCAGCGCAAGCGCCAGGCTCAGGGTCGGGACAATAAGGCGTAGCATGCATCTCTCCTGTTCGTTGACTGGCGCTTTGACAGGTGTCACGCCAGGGTGTTCCGTGCTGACGGCTCGGAGTATACAAGCCGGCACGGCGGATCGCTCGTGCGACGCGGCAAACCGTCGACCTCTGGTAGACTGTCGGTCCTTTCGCCGCTCCCGAGTCTTTCTCGTGTTCATCATCGTTTCCTTGCCGGTCGCTCAACCATGAGCCATGCCGTCGCCCGACTGCGTGCCGAGCGCCTGGCCCGCAGCAGCAAGCCGTTCATCGCGCGCGGATCTCGTGCGCCACGCTGTGCCGAGTGCCGCGTCATCCACAGCCATTGTCTGTGCCAGTGGACGCCGCGCGTCGACGCGCAGGCAGGCATGTGCCTGGTCATGCACGACACCGAGCCGTTGAAGCCCAGCAACACCGGCTGGCTGATCGCCGACGTGATCGAAGACACTTCGGCTTTCGGCTGGCAGCGCACCGAGGTCGACGAGCGCCTGCTGGCCTTGCTCGACCACCCGCAGTGGCAGCCCTACATCGTCTTTCCGGGTGAGTTCGTGGCGCCCGAACGTGTCGTGACCGAGGTGGGCACGGTGCCCGGCAAACGGCCGCTGTTCATCCTGCTCGACGCCACCTGGACCGAGGCGCGCAAGATGTTCCGCAAGAGCCCGTACCTGGAGCGTTTTCCCGTGCTGAGCCTGGAAGCCGAACAGATGTCGCGCTACCGGCTGCGCCGCTCCAAGCGCGACGATCATTTCTGCACTGCAGAGGTGGCCGCGATGTGCCTGGAACTGGCAGGCGACACCCAGGCGGCCCGGGCGCTGGATGCCTACCTGGACGTTTTCAGCATCCATTACCTGAGCGCCAAGCAGCACCGGCCGATCGACCCCCAGGATACGGCGCACCAGCAACTGAGCGCTTTTCTCTGACCGCGTCGTCGACCTTGAAGCCGGCTTTGGCTTGACCGTCCCGGGCGCGCTGGGCATGCTTGGCGCCGCTCCCCGACGCGAGTGGCCCAGGCCGCTCGACCTGCCACCCGTACTGTGCGTCACGCACCGATTCGCCCGCCTGCTGCGCGACGTCGCTGCCGGCACACCACAGGATCCATGAACCGATGGCCACCTACGACATCCTGATAGCCGACGATCACCCGCTGTTCCGTAGCGCGTTGCGCCAAGCCGTCACCTTGGGGCTTGGGCCCGACGTGCGCCTGGTCGAGGTGGCGAGCATCGCCGAACTCGAAACGCACCTGGCGGAAAAGGCCGATTGGGACCTGGTGCTGCTGGACCTGAACATGCCCGGCGCCTATGGGTTCTCTGGCCTGGTGCTGCTGCGGGGTCAGTATCCGCAGATTCCGGTGGTGATGGTGTCGGCCCAGGAAGAGGCAGCCGTGGTGGTCAAGTCCCGCGAATTCGGGGCCAGTGGGTTCATCCCCAAGTCCAGTACCCTCGACGTGATCCAGAACGCCGTGCAGCAGGTACTGGACGGTGACGCCTGGTGGCCGCCCCAGGCCTTCGACAAGGTCGACGTGTCCGCCGAAGCCAAGGCAGCTAGCGAAGGGCTGGCAAGCCTCACGCCCCAGCAGTTCCGTGTGTTGACCATGGTCTGCGAAGGCCTGCTGAACAAGCAGATCGCCTACGAGTTGAACGTGTCGGAAGCCACCATCAAGGCGCACGTGACCGCGATCTTCCGCAAGCTGGGCGTGCGCACGCGGACCCAGGCAGCCCTGTTGCTGCAACAACTGGAATCAGTCGCCACACATTGAGGCGCCGAGAGGCCTCCTTTCTCGTTCGTGCTCGCAGTAGAATGCGGGCCCTTTCACGGTACAGTAGCTCTTCATGTCGCCATTCAAAGGCCGCACGGGCCTGAAACGCATCATCAATGCTGCAGGCTATTCCTTCGACGGCCTGCGCGCTGCCTTTCTGGGCGAAGCTGCGTTTCGTCAGCTCGTCCTGCTCAACGTCATCCTGGTACCGCTGGCCTTCTGGCTGCCGGTCAGCCGCGCCGAGCGTGCGATCCTGGTCGCCGTCTGTCTGCTGGGGCTGGTCGTGGAACTGCTCAATTCCGCCGTGGAGGCCGCCATCGACCGGATCTCCCTGGAGCGCCATCCGTTGTCGAAGAACGCCAAGGACATGGGTAGCGCCGCGCAACTGGTGGCATTGACGGCGATCGCCCTGGTCTGGGGCATCATCCTGCTCTGAGTGTCAGGCGATCGATGGCAGCACGATTTCGTCGCTGCGCCGCACGCCGGCGGTGAAGGTGCGGCACAGTTCGAGGAACTCGCGCATGGCTGAGGTCTGGTACTTCTGTTTGTGCCAGATGAAGTAGAACTGCCGGGCCAGGTCCAGCTCGGGGGTTTCGACGGGCACCAGGCTGCCGCGCCGGAAGGCGTCGCGCAGCGCCAGCCGGGAGATGCAGCCGATCCCCAGCCCTGACTCCACGGCACGCTTGATGGCCTCGGTGTGTTCCAGCTCCAGACGAATGTCGAGGTGGGCACGGTGGTGACGCATGGCCTGGTCGAAGGTCAGTCGCGTGCCCGAGCCCTGTTCGCGCAAGATCCAGGCCTCACCGCACAAGGTGTCCAGAGTGGCCTTGCCGACGCTGGCCAAGGGGTGTTGCGGGGCGCAGAACACCACCAGCTCATCCGCGACCCAGGGCTGTACCTCGAGGTCGGGATGATTGCAGTCGCCTTCGATCAGCCCCAGGTCGATCTCGTAGTGCGCCACCTGTTGCACAATGTGGGCGGTGTTCTGCACGTGCAGCTTCACCTGGCTTTCCGGGTGGCCCTGCATGAAGCTGCCGATCAGCAGGGTCGCCAGGTAATTGCCGATGGTCAGCGTGGCGCCGACCGACAAGGCCCCGAAGCCGGACTTGCCGCCGAGCAGGTCTTCGATCTCCTTGGCCTGGTCGAGCAGGGCGACGGCCTGGGGCAAGAGCTGATGACCCAGCGCATTGAGGCTCAGGCGTTTGCCCGCACGATCGAACAGCTGGCAGCTGGTCTGCCGCTCCAGTTCGGTGATGGAGGTGCTGGCCGCCGATTGGGACAGCGCCAGCAGGCCGGCTGCCCGTGACACACTCTGGTGCTGGGCGACGGCGACGAAGACTTGCAGTTGACGCAGCGTGAATCGCATATCTATATAACCAATAACACATATCTTGATAATTGATTTTCCAGATATTCTCACTCCCACTACACTAGCGCGCAAGAGCGCTGTGAATAGCGTTGCGTCTTTTTTCAGGAGCCCCATCGATGAGCAACATGAACCACGAACGTGTCCTCAGTGTGCACCACTGGAACGACACCCTGTTCAGCTTCAAGTGCACCCGCGACCCGGGGCTGCGCTTTGAGAACGGTCAGTTCGTGATGATCGGCCTGCAGCAGGAAAGCGGCCGCCCGCTCATGCGTGCGTACTCCATCGCGTCGCCCAACTGGGAAGAGCACCTGGAGTTCTTCAGCATCAAGGTGCCGGACGGCCCGCTGACCTCGCAGTTGCAGCACCTGAAGGAAGGCGACGAGATCATCATCAGCAAGAAGCCTACCGGCACCTTGGTGCTCGACGACCTGAACCCGGGCAAGCACCTGTACCTGCTGAGCACCGGCACGGGCCTGGCGCCGTTCATGAGCGTCATCCAGGACCCTGAGACCTACGAGCGCTTCGAGAAGGTGATCCTGGTCCATGGCGTGCGCTACGTGAACGAAGTCGCCTACCGGGAGTTCATCACCGAGCACCTGCCGCAGAACGAGTTCTTCGGCGACGCCGTGCGCGAGAAGCTGATCTACTACCCCACCGTGACCCGCGAGCCGTTCGAGAACCAGGGCCGTCTGACCGACCTGATGCGCAGCGGCAAACTGTTCAGCGACATCGGTCTGCCTCCGATCAACCCGCAGGACGACCGCGCCATGATCTGCGGCAGCCCGAGCATGCTCGACGAGACCAGCGAAGTGCTCGACAGCTTCGGCCTCAAGGTCTCCGCTCGTATGCGCGACCCAGGCGACTACCTGATCGAGCGCGCCTTCGTCGAGAAGTGATGCCAGCCGCCTGGCTGCTGGCCAGGCGCATCGACGTACAAGGTTGGCTTGTCACCAGCAGGTCGACCTCGCCTGGATCCGGCAGACCTGCCGGTAGTGCGCTGAAGTTGCCGCCGCCATCGCGGGCAAGCCCGCTCCCACAGATGACCGCGATAGCCTGCAACTCCGCGGTGGGGATGCGGGTATAGGAGCGGCCCCAGTGCCGCGATCGGGCCCGTCGGGGCCCACATTGGCACTTGCCAGGAACCATAGAATCTCTCACAAAGGCTCATCCCAGGCCCAGGGCTTCGGCAGATGGCATTTGGCTCTGTGCAGCCTTTCATAAGTCGCCATCGACTAACACAGATTGGCAGCCCTCATTGATCCCTGTACAGACTGGCAGCCTTCACTGGCTCTATGGGGGAGCTGGCTTGCCAGCGATGGCGGCCGCCCAGGCGCCGCCTGCAGCGTGGGCAGTGCCCAAGACGATCACGCCCCGTGATCGCGCTCCACGTTCAGCACCACGATGCGTCCCGGCTCCGGGTAATGCCAGCGCACCTGTACATCCCAGAACTTCACGCCATACACACGGTCGGCAGGCGGCTTCTGGTAGGCCGGGCGCGGATCCTGGGCCAGGCATTGTTCGATCAGGGCCATCAACGGTTCGCCCAGACGCAACCCGTGCTGCTGGGCCTGGTCCAGCGCCGTGTCGCGCCACTCGACGACGATGCGTGCCGGTGCCTCGCTGGCCATGTGGTTGCAGGCCCCAGCGACGCTGTCGGCGTAAGGCACGTAGGGCTTGATGTCCAGCACGGGCGTGCCGTCCAGCAGGTCGATCCCGGACAGCAGCAGCCGTCCCGGCTCCACGGCCTCCAGCCTGACCACCGACTGGCCGATGCCATTGGGCCGATGCGTGGCGCGGGTGGCGAACACGCCCATGCTCTTGTTGCCGCCCAGCCGAGGCGGGCGGACTTTCAGCCGAGGCGTGTCTTCCAGTGCCTGGTGGAACAGGAACAACAGCCAGACGTGACTGACCTGCTCCAGGCCCGCCACTGCCTCGCCCTGGTCGAAGGGCGGGACCAGCTCCAGCACACCCCGGGCGGCGGGCGCCAGGTGCGGTTGGCGGGGGATGGCGAACTTCTCCTTGAAGCAGGAGCGCACGTAGCCCACGGGCGAGACGCTGTGCTGCATGGGGTCAGCCACGCACACGCAGGGTCAGGCCCTTGAGGAAGTTGCGCAGCAACTGGTCGCCACACGGGCGGTAGTTGTCGTGCCCGACCTTGCGGAACAAGGCGCTGAGTTCCGGCTTGGACACCGGGAAGTTCACCGACTTGAGCACGGCGTGCAGGTCGTCCTCCTTGAGCTCGAACGCCACCCGCAGTTTCTTGAGCACCGTGTTGTTGGTCACCGGCAGCTCGAGCGGCTGTGCCGGGCGGCTCTCGTCGCGACCACGGCGGTGCGTCACCAGGCCATCGAGAAAGTGCGCCATGACCTTGTCGGGGCACTGCACGAAGCCTTCTTCCTCTTCTTTCTTGAGGTAGCCGGCGACCTGGGCCGTGGACAGCGTCAGACCGGACAGCGCGAAGATCTTGACCATCTGCGCGTCGTTGGCCTTGATCATGTAGCGCACGCTGCGCAGTACATCGTTGTGATTCATGGGTCAATCCTGTTCAGGTGCCGCACCGTGGTGCGGTCTTCGAGACTAGAAACGTTCGTGGCTGCCGACATACCGCCACTGCCCGACCGGCAGCTTGCCCATGGGCACGCCCCCCAGGCGGATACGACGCAGGTTGACGATCTCGAGCTTCAGCGCGCTGCACAGCTCGCCGATCGTGCCCGGCTGAGGGGCCTTGATCGCCAGGCGCAGGTGGGTCTCGTTCTGCCAGCTGGCCTTGGCCTTGGGCAGCTCGCGGCCGTCGCGTACCAGGCCGCGTGCCAGACGCTCCAGCGCCTGGGGCGTCGCCGAGCCGCGCACCTCGATGATGAACTCCTGTTCCAGCTTGCGCAGGTCCGCCTCGATCTTGCGCTTGGTGCGCCAGTCCTGGGTGAACACCTGCAGGCCGCTGGCGCCGGGGGGCAGGGCGGCCACGCATTCCTGTCGGGCGAAGTGGCCGTGCAGCGGGCGGATGTCGCTCGGTTGCGTGGTGCCCAGGCTGGCCATGGTGATGCTGGCGCGCGCTTCCTCGAGCCACTGCCCGGCAGGCTGGTTCAGCAGCAGGGTGACGGGTGCCAGAGGCTCGGCCTTGGCGCCCGGCAGCAGCTCGACGCGCTGTTGCTCGATCTTGAATTGCGGCTGCTCGATGACCACGCCGTCGACCGTGACCCAGCCACCTTCGATGAACAGTTCGGCCTCGCGGCGGGAGCAGCCAAGCTGCGCGATGAGGCATTTGGAGAGACGAACGGGTTCACTCATGGTCGGTGTTTCGCAAGACAGGAAATAAGACCCGTATTGTACCTGTCCAAGCCCCTTCGATGGCCGCTATCTGCGCGCCTATCGATCGACCAGGCGCAGGTGCAGGAGCGGGTAGGGCTGGCCCAGGCCGTCGGTCTCGGCGCGGCCGGTAACCTCGAAACCATGGCGCCGATAGAAGCCCAGTGCCCGGGGATTCTGTTCGTTGACGTCCAGCGTGCGCACCCCCAGTGCATCGACGGCATGGCTGAGCAGGCGCGTGCCGATCCCTTGGCCATGGTAGGCAGGGGCGACGAACAGCATGTCCAGGCGCTGCTGGGCGACACCGGCGAAGCCCAGGAAGCGACCCGCCTGATCCTTGCAGCCCACCAGGGTGACGGCAGGCAGGTACTTGGGCAGCACATGATCGCGCAGGATCAGCAGGTAAGGCTCGGGCAGGAAGTCATGGGTGGCGCGAACCGACGCCTCCCAAAGCGCCATGAGCGCCGGGTAGTCCGCCACGGTGGGCGTGTCGAGCGTCAGCATGCGTGTCATCCTTGTCGGTGCGTGCAGGCCGCCCACACGGAGCGGCCTGGTATCGGGCAAGCTTCAGATAGGCTCGGCCCACAGGTCGTACTCGTCGGCATCGACCACGCGGCAACGTACCGTGTCGCCGGGCTTGAAGCCGTGATCACCATCGATGAACACGCTGCCATCGATTTCCGGCGCGTCGAAGAAGCTGCGGCCGACCGAGCCTTCGGTTTCCACTTCGTCGATCAGCACGTCGATTTCCCGGCCGATGCGCTGCTGCAGGCGTGCCGCGCTGATGGCCTGCTGATGCGCCATGAAGCGGTCCCAGCGGTCCTGCTTGATGGCGTCCGGCACCTCGTCCAGGCCCAGCTCGTTGGCCGGTGCGCCTTCGACCGGCGAGTACTGGAAGCAGCCGACGCGGTCCAGCTGCGCCTCGGTCAGCCAGTCCAGCAGGTACTGGAAGTCTTCTTCGGTTTCGCCCGGGAAGCCGACGATGAAGGTCGAACGGATCACCAGCTCTGGGCACTGCTCACGCCACTGCTTGATGCGCGTCAGGGTGCGGTCTTCGAACGCCGGGCGCTTCATCGACTTGAGCACCTTGGGGCTGGCGTGCTGGAACGGGATGTCCAGGTACGGCAGGATCTTGCCGGCGGCCATCAGCGGGATCACGTCGTCGACGTTCGGGTACGGGTAGACGTAGTGCAGGCGCACCCAGGCGCCCAGCGTGCTCAAGGCTTCGCACAGCTCGAACAGACGCGTCTTGACCGGGCGGCCGTTCCAGAAGTCGGTCTTGTAGCGCACGTCCACGCCGTAGGCGCTGGTGTCCTGGGAGATCACCAGAAGCTCCTTGACCCCGGCCTTGACCAGGCGCTCGGCCTCGCTCAGCACCTCGCCGACCGGACGGCTGACCAGCTTGCCGCGCATCGACGGGATGATGCAGAAGCTGCAGCTGTGGTTGCAGCCTTCGGAGATCTTCAGGTACGCGTAGTGACGCGGGGTCAGCTTGACGCCCTGGGGCGGCACCAGGTCGATCAACGGGTTGTGATCCTGGCGCGGCGGCACCACCTCGTGCACCGCATTGACCACCTGCTCGTACTGCTGCGGACCGCTGACCGAGAGCACGCTCGGGTGCACGTCACGGATGTTGCCTTCCTCGACGCCCATGCAGCCGGTGACGATGACCTTGCCGTTTTCCTTGATGGCTTCGCCGATGACTTCCAGCGACTCGGCCTTGGCGCTGTCGATGAAGCCGCAGGTGTTGACCACCACCACGTCGGCGTCTTCGTAGGTCGGCACGACTTCGTAGCCTTCCATGCGCAGTTGCGTGAGGATGCGCTCGGAATCGACCAGCGCTTTCGGGCAACCCAGCGAGACGAATCCGACCTTCGGGATGGAAGATGCAGGCGTGGTGGACATGGCTAACCTCGGTATTGAATGCAGGTCGTCCGCCGGAATCGGGGACGAGCTTGACGGGCGCTTCTGGCGCCTCTGATCAAAAAGTGCGCAATTCTAGCGATCACGGGGGCGCTTGACCAGCGGAAATACGACGAGCGAGCGTGTGTGCGGCAAAAGGTCTGCAGACTCTGATCGGCCGTGGGTCGCCTGTCGCCTCGAACAAAAGCTGCGCCGCCCACGACGGGGTGGCTAACCGCTCTGGCAGACGTTGCGCTATGCTTCGCGCCGTTGGCGCTATGAGGGCCAGGCGGCCCCTGCTATCTGTCGCACTGCCGTACCGATCAGGCACGGTTCGACCGGCAGACACATGTCATCTCGGCCTCGCAGGCCATCAGTAGGAGCAGTCGATGGTTCAGGCAAGCAGCTCTGCCGAAGGCGGGCAGGGCATCACGCGTTCGGTCAGCCTGTTGGTGGCGGCGGTGGGTGTGGTCTATGGCGATATCGGTACCAGTCCGCTCTACACGCTCAAGGAGGTGTTCTCCGGTGGCTATGGCGTGGCCGTCAACCATGACGGGGTGCTGGGCATCCTGGCGCTGATCTTCTGGTCGCTGATCTGGGTGGTGTCGATCAAGTACATCCTGTTCATCCTGCGCGCCGACAACCAGGGCGAGGGCGGCACCATGGCGCTGACGGCGCTGGCCCGTCGCGCCGCAGCGCCGTACCCGCGCCTGCGCATGCTGATGGTCGGGTGTGGCCTGGTGGGCGCCTCGCTGTTCTACGGCGACAGCATGATCACCCCGGCCGTCTCGGTGCTCTCGGCGGTGGAGGGCATGGGGCTGGCCTTCGACGGCATCGACCACTGGGTCGTGCCGATCTCGCTGGTGGTGCTGGTGGCGCTGTTCGTCGTGCAGAAGCATGGCACCGCCAAGATCGGCACCTTGTTCGGGCCTGTCATGGTGCTGTGGTTCGTGGTGCTCGGCGCACTGGGCATCCATGGCATCCTGCAGAGCCCGGAAGTGCTCAAGGCCGTGAACCCGGCCTGGGCGGTGCGGTTCTTCGTGGTCCACCCAGGCATGGGCGTGGCCATCCTGGGGGCGGTGGTGCTGGCCTTGACCGGTGCCGAGGCGCTGTACGCCGACATGGGCCACTTCGGCCGCAAGCCGATCGCTCGCGCCTGGTTCCTGCTGGTGCTGCCGGCGCTGGTGCTCAACTATTTCGGCCAGGGCGCCCTGTTGCTGCAGAACCCGGAGGCCGCACGCAACCCGTTCTACCTGCTGGCGCCGTCCTGGGCTCTGCTGCCGTTGATCGGCCTGGCGACGCTGGCGACGGTGATCGCTTCGCAGGCAGTGATCTCGGGTGCGTTCTCCTTGACCCAGCAAGCCATCCAGCTGGGCTATATCCCACGCATGCAGGTGCAGCACACGTCCAGCGCCGAGCAGGGGCAGATCTACATCGGTGCGGTGAACTGGACCCTGATGGTAGGCGTGGTGCTGTTGGTCTTGGGCTTCGAGTCGTCCGGCGCCTTGGCCGCTGCCTATGGCGTCGCCGTGACCGGCACCATGCTGATGACCACACTGCTGGTGGCGGTGGTGATGCTGTTGCTATGGAAGTGGCCACCGTTGCTGGCGGTGCCTGTGCTGCTCGGCTTTCTGGTGGTCGATGGGCTGTTCTTCGCCGCCAACCTGCCCAAGGTGCTGCAAGGCGGCGCGTTCCCGGTGATCGCCGGGATCGTGCTGTTCGTGCTGATGAGCACCTGGAAGCGCGGGCGGCAGATTCTCGTCGAGCGCATCGATGAAGGCTCGCTGCCCCTGCAGGTGTTCATCAGCAGCATCGCCGTGCAGCCGCCGCATCGCGTCGAGGGCACCGCCGTGTTCCTGACCGCCCGCGCCGATGCCGTGCCCCACGCCCTGCTGCACAACCTGTTGCACAACCAGGTGTTGCACCATCAGGTGGTGCTGCTGACGGTGATCAGCGAGGACCGTCCGCGGGTACCGGAGGCCGAACGCTTCGAGGTGCTGGCCCATGGCAATGGCTTCTTCCGTGTGCTGCTGCATTACGGGTTCATGGACGAGCCTGACGTGCCGGCAGCGCTGGCGTTGTGTCAGCGGGACGACCTGGACTTCAGCCCCATGCGCACCACCTACTTCCTCAGCCGTGAAACGGTGGTGGTGTCCCGTCTGCAGGGCATGGCACGCTGGCGCGGCACCCTGTTCGCCTTCTTGCTGAAGAACGCCAACGGCACCTTGCGTTTCTTCAAGCTGCCGTTGAACCGGGTGATCGAGCTGGGTACCCAGGTGGAGATCTGAACCCGATCTCCACCAGGTCGGCAGCTTTGGTTCAGGGCTGCTTGGCCTTGCCCTGGCGTGCGTCGATCTCGCCGATCAGGCGCTTGGCCAGGGCCGGGTAGTTCTCGTCGAAGTGGTGCCCGCCAGGCAGCTTGACCCGCTCGCCGACGGCGGTGCTGTCGGTGCAACCACTCTCGGCGGCTTCCTCTTCACCGTAGATGCACACCACCTTGTTCGCGGGCAGGCGCGCCATGTCCGGACCGGTAGGCGCCTCCTGGCCTTCCTTGCCCAACCAGCCCTCGACCTCGATCTCGAAGCTGCCGCTGCGGGCGAAGGCGAGCAGGATGATGGCGTCGACGCGTTGCTGGTCTTCGGCAGGCAAACGGTTGTAGATCGCGGGCAGCACATCGGCGCCGAACGAATAACCGGTCAGTACGAAGCGCTTGGTGCCCCACTTGTGGCGGTAGTGCTGCATCAGCTCCACCAGGTCGGTGGCGCTCTGCTCGGGCGTCTTGTGCTGCCAGTAGTAGCGCAGGGTGTCGATGCCCACCACCGGATAGCCGAGCTTGGCCATCTCCCCGGCGACGTCGCGGTCCAGGTCGCGCCAGCCGCCGTCACCGGAGAGGAACAGCGTGACGGTGTCGCTGGCCTGACCGGCGGGCACCTCGACCACCGGGATGCTCAAGGCGGTGCCGTCCGGGCCGACCAGGGCCTGGGTCAGCTGGTTCTTGAGCACCTGTGGCAAGTGGATGTCATAGTCGCTGATGCTGGTGTCGGCATTGGGCTGGTTGCGCACGAACGCTGCACTGGCGTCGTCCGGGTTGTCGTTCCAGGCCACGCTCCAGTGGCCATGGGCGGCCGAGGCGGGCAGGGCCTGCGAGCAGCCTGGCTGTTCGGTCTTGAAGTCCACGGAGATCGCGTGGGCCTGGTCGTCGTTCTGGCCGGCCAGCCAGCGCCAGGCCTCGCTGGCCCCCGCGCCGATACCGGCGACCAAGGACGGCGGGCTGGACAGCGCGCCGAGGGCCTCGGTCATGGCCGTGTGCTGGGCCGTGCAGTCCGTGTCCGGCAGCACCACCTGGACCAGTTGCGCATCGGCTGCCTGGCTCAGGTCGAGCAATTGCCGCTCGGTCAGCCCTTGGCCTGCCGGCACGCCGATGGCCACATGGGTCTTGGCATGACCGGCAGGGGTGACCTTGATCAGGTCGCCGCCCTGGCCCAGTGTGAGGTGTTCGAGCCGCGGCGCAGGCGCCGGGCGTGTCCAGAACCAGAAGCCGACCGCAGCGATGGCCACGAGCAGCAGTACGCACAGCAGAGACAGTCGAAAGCGTCGAGTCATCAGCGTTTCACCAATCCGGTCAGGCCGCCCGCGATCAGGGCGGCAGTATCAGCCAGGGCCACCAAGGGGTCGAGCCCGGCAGGAACGGCCATGTAGCGCGGTTCCCAGTCAGGCTGGAACTTGTCCTTGAAGCGGCGCAGGCCTTGGAAGTTGTACAGGTGCTCGCCACGGCGGAACACCATCGAGCCCAGGCGCTGGGTCAGCGGCGCACCCCGGCGCGGTTGCAGGCCGGACAGCGGCACCATCCCCAGACTGAAGCGCTGATAGCCCTCGGTCTTGTAGTGCAGGATCAGCCCCAGCATCATGAATTCCATGGTCAGCTTCGGCGCTTCCGGGTGCGCGCGCATCAGGTCCAGGCTGGCCAGCTCCTTGCTGTGGGTTTCCAGCAGGTTGGCGAACGCCACCGGCCGCCCCTGGAAGCGAATCAGCGCGATGCGGAAGTAGCGCAGGTACTCGGGGCTGAAGCGGCCCAGGGAGAAGCCTTTCTCGCGCACGTTCTTGTTGCCCAGCCAGGCGTCGGAAATCACCTTGAGTTCGTCCAGCGGCGCCTTGCCGGGCTCGTGGATCTCCAGGCTCAGGCCATCGCGTCCACCCCGGTTCCAGGTGTAGCGCAGGTCTTTCATTTCCTTGCCCTTGGCGTCGAGGTCGAAGGCGCACAGGTCGACCCTGGCTTCCTCGCCGAGCTTGATCGCGGTCAGGCCGATGTCCATGTAGAACGGCAGGTTCTCGGCGCGGACCTGGTAGAAGACCGGGCGCGCATGGTGCACGTCGCACAGGTCGCGGAACTGCCAGATCATCTCGGCGCGTTCCTGGGGTGGGCCGATCGGGTCGTACAGGGCCACCAGGCTGCGCCCACGTCGGGCGTACATCAGGAAGGCGTTGTCGCTGGGGTGGAACAGCAAGGCCTTGTCGCCGGTCAGGGCCAGGCCGCCATCCGGCTGGTCAGAGGCCTGCAGGATGCGATTGGCACGGTCCAGTTCCTGCTCGGGCGGCAGATGGATCATCGGGCGTGCGGTGCGCAGCAGCCAGGTCAAGGTGACGAACACCAGCAGCACGGCGCTGCCCAGGGCCGCGCGCAAGGCCCGCGGTGCATCGGCATCGAGGGTGAACTGCCACCACAGCTCGCGATCGTAGGGCACGTCTTCGAAGGCGAACAGCAGCAGCCAGATCGACGCGCCGATGACACAGGCGCTCGCCACCAAGTAGACCGGCGAGAAGGGCAGTTCGAGCAGGCGACTGGGCCGGTAGAACGAACGCCGGAACAGCGCCAGCAGGGCCGCCGTGACGGTCAGGATGCTGGCTTCCTCCCAGTCGAAGCCTTTGAGCAACGAGAGTACGGCGCCCAACAACAGCAGTACCGTGGTCAGCAACCAGGCCGCCGACAGGCGTCGACGCAGCCCCTGGGCCAGCAGCAGGCACAGCACGCCGACCAGGCTGGCGCCAAAGTGCGAGGCATCGATCAGCCGATGGGGGATCAGAAAGCCCATGTGCTCCAGGCGGGTGTCGATCTCCGGTGTGGCGCCGGAGAAGAGCAGCACCACGCCCGACAGGAACACCAGGATCGCCAGGACCGGTGCGGCCAGCCCCGAGGCGGCCTTGAGGGCTTGCTGGGCGAACAGCAGGCGACGTGCCTCGCTGGCCAGCAGCACGGCGCAGGCGACCAGCAGGGGCAGCACCACGTAGATCAGTCGGTACAGCAGCAGGGCAGCGGCCAGCGGCGCGGCACCGAGCTGGTTGGCGAAGGCCGCGAGCAGGATGGCCTCGAACACGCCGACGCCGCCGGGCACGTGGCTGAGCACGCCGGCTGCCAGCGCCAGCAGGTAGACCAGCACGAAGGCACCGAAGGGCGGCGCTTCGGGCAGCAGCAGGTAGAGCACGGTGGCTGCTGCCAATACGTCCAGGGCGGTGATCAACAGCTGCAGGGCGGCCAGACGTGGCGCCGGCAGGCGCAAGGTGTGACGACGGACCTGCACCAGCAGGTTGTCGGCCAGGGGCTGTTCCGGCAGGCGACGACGGTACAGGCCGATGGCCAAGGCCGCGCACAGTACCAGGGTGGCTATGGCAAGGGTGGCCAGCACGCCGATCGGCAGACGCAGGGCCGTCGAGGCTGCAGGCAGGTCGCTCAGCAACGCCACGGCCGCCAGGGGCGGCAGTGCACAGCCGAGCGACAGGCTGGCGAACACGGTCATTCGTGCCACTTCGCCTGCGCCCAGTCCATGGCGGGCGTACAGGCGGTAGCGAACCGAGCCGCCTGACAGCATCGACAGCCCTACGGCGTTACCGACGGCGAAGGCACAGAAGCCACCCATCACCAAAGTACTGCCCGGCAATTTGGCGTTGGCGTAGCGGCTGGCCGACCATTCGTAGCCGAGCAGGATCACGAAGCCCGTGGCCGTCGCCAGCAGGGCGCCCGACAAGGAGGAGGCGGGGACCTCGGTGACGGCGTCGCGCAGGGCATTGAGGTCCAGTTCGCTGAGCAGGTGCCAGCAGGCCAGCAGGGCGATCGCGAACAGGACCAGGGTCAGGCCCAGGCCGATCGGTTGCCGGTAACGGCTGAGCCGTTCCAGCCACGGCAGGCGTTGGGCGGCGGCAGGCAATGCGGCCGTGACCGGAGAAGAGGTGTCAGGTGCCGACGTGTTCATGTCATACCCCCGCGGCACGGTGGAGGCAAAAGCGGAATGCGGCCAAGTGAAAATCCCTTTGGAAGACGTGTCCTGATAGTACTCTGTGGCAGAGGGGTTGGATTGGTTCAGGATAGTTAAAGAATGTTCATATGGTAGGGCGAGGATGACGGCGCAAGACAGGCCGGTCATGGGAGGGCAATGCGACGAGAATACGAGACGCCAGAAACAACAAACCCCGCACTACCGAAGTAGGCGGGGTCTGTTCTGACGATATGGTTGCGGGAGCCGGATTTGAACCGACGACCTTCGGGTTATGAGCCCGACGAGCTACCAGGCTGCTCCATCCCGCGTCAGTGGGGCGCATTCTACAGTGTGCGGCCCTGGTGTCAACATTTAAATCGTTGATCTGCCTGGGGTTTTCGAGCGGGCATGAAAAAGGCCACTGTCGAGACAGTGGCCTTTTTCCAAGATGGTTGCGGGAGCCGGATTTGAACCGACGACCTTCGGGTTATGAGCCCGACGAGCTACCAGACTGCTCCATCCCGCGTCAGAGGTGCGCACTATACAGCGTATGGCGGTCACGTCAAGCGCGATCGGCCCAGTCGCGCGAACAGGGATTGGAAGCCTTGTTCGGGCAGAAACGAAAAAGGCCACTGCGTGAACAGTGGCCTTTCTCTAAGTTGGTTGCGGGAGCCGGATTTGAACCGACGACCTTCGGGTTATGAGCCCGACGAGCTACCAGGCTGCTCCATCCCGCGCCTGTGAGATGGGATTCTACGGATATTCCTTCCCCTGTCAAGCGATCGTGTGAAAAAAAGCGTTTTGACGTCAGGATGTTAGCGCCTCATGGGGCATTGCCAGGCAGTGCGCGTCCAGGTTCCGACACGCCGACAGTCGCAGTGGCTGCCGCCGTGTCCGAGGATGGGGTACTATCTGTATGAATCTACAGTGGTGTCCGTCATCCATGTCCACGCGCAAGATCATTCATATCGACTGCGACTGCTTCTACGCCGCCATCGAAATGCGTGACGACCCGCAGCTTGCGGGGCGACCCATGGCCGTGGGCGGGTCGGCCGAGCGGCGCGGTGTGATCGCCACCTGCAACTACGAGGCGCGGGCCTACGGTGTCCGTTCCGCCATGTCGTCACGGCATGCCTTGAAGCTGTGTCCGGACCTGGTCATCGTCAAGCCGCGTTTCGATGCCTATAAGGAAGCGTCCCGCGAGATCCAGGCCATCTTCCGTGACTACACCGAGCTGATCGAGCCGTTGTCCCTCGACGAGGCCTACCTCGACGTCACCGACAGCCACTGGTTCGCCGGCAGTGCCACGCGCATCGCCGAAGACATTCGCCGGCGCGTGGCACGCACGCTGCACATCACCGTGTCGGCCGGCGTCGCCCCCAACAAGTTCCTGGCCAAGATCGCCAGCGACTGGCGCAAGCCCAACGGCCTGTTCGTCATCACGCCGCTGGAGGTGGAGGCCTTCGTCGCGCAACTGCCGGTCAATCGTTTGCACGGCGTGGGCAAGGTGACCGCCGACAAGCTGGCTCGCCTGGGTATCGTCACCTGCACCGACCTGCGCGCCTGGTCGCGCGTGGACCTGGCGCGGGAGTTCGGCAGTTTCGGTGAGCGCTTGTGGGGCTTGGCGCGCGGTATCGACGAGCGGGTCGTGCAGAACGACAGCCGACGGCAATCGGTCAGCGTGGAGAACACCTTCGACACGGATTTGCCCGACCTCGAGGCCTGCCTGGACAAGCTCCCGGGCCTGCTGGCGACCCTGGACGAACGCATTGGTCGCATGGACAGCAGCTATCGGCCAGGCAAACCCTTCGTCAAGGTCAAGTTCCACGACTTCAGCCAGACCACGCTGGAACAATCGAGGGCCGGGCGTGACCTGGACAGTTACCGACAATTGCTGGGTCAGGCCTTCGCCCGTGGCGGCAAGCCGGTCAGGTTGCTGGGGGTCGGGGTGCGCTTGCAGGATCTGCGCGGTGCGGCCGAACAGCTGGAGCTGTTTCAGGAGCCTTGAACCTGCGGCCAGGCAGGCAGGGTCGATCCGAGGGGGGATAACGAGACAATCGATTCGGCGAACACTGCAGGGTTCACGCAACAGGCGGGCGGGGGCCTGCTGCGTGACAACGCTGCCTTAGCGAGCGCCGGGGTCGGCCACCAGGCGGCCGGTCTGCTGCCGAAGCGACTGCAGGAAGTCATGCTGCAGCTCGGGGTCGTTGCGCGTGAGTTCCACCAGGCTCTGCTCCAGGTCGCTGGCTTCTTCCTCGAGCCCCAGTTCGGCCAGGCGCTTGATCCGATGCACCCAGTGCGACACGTCATCGTCCTCCAGATCATCGAAGACCAGGCGACGCGCCTCGGGCAGCGCACGGCGCAGCTTGTCGCTGATCAGCAATGTCGCATCGCCGCGTATGCCGGTCTCCTCGTCGGCGGCCTGCAAGTGCAGGGTGCCGATACGGCTCAGGTCCTGTTCGGCGAACGGGCTTTCCAGCAGGTTGAGGCGCACCACGCCATTGTCGTCGGTGGCGAACTCGTGGGTCAGTTTGCCTGCCTTGACCTCGAGCGGATGCTCGACCCAGGGCAGGTTGGTGAACTCTTCGCGTTGCCCCTTGCGGGTTTCGCTCAGGCTGGCGAGGTTCTGCTGGGCGCGGCCATTGGACTGGACGTTCATGAACGGGTTGAGGCCCGCCACGCCGTATTCCAGCCAATCGCGTGTCACGCTGTCGGGCAACTTGCCCAGGGCGAAGACGTTCACCACGTTGGCGCCCAGCCCTGCGACCACCGCCACCGCGCCCAGCGGGATCTCGTAGACCTCCCGCCAGGGTTGATAAGGCGTGTAGCGATCATAGTGGCGAGTGACCTCGAACTCGGTGACCTCGAAGCGACGCCGCTCGGTCACGCGAACGCGACGCTGCGGCAGCTCCATGACCTGGGGTTCGCCCGCGTCGATCTGCAAGGTGTGCTCGAGCAGCTTTCGCTCGACCCGGTCTTCATGCTCGCTGCGCTGGGACATCTGGTTGGCGCAGCCGCTGACGAACAGGGCGCCGCTCAAGGCGGCTCCTGCCAGGGTATGGGTACTTCGCTTGGACATGTTCACTCGCGCAAGGTGGGGTCAGCGGCGCACGCGCGCTTGCAGGAACGTCAGCACCTCTGCCAGCGGCAACGGTTGGGCATCCTGCTCGGTACGGTGCTTGTATTCGACATTGCCTTCGGCCAGGCCGCGATCGGACACCACCACGCGGTGGGGGATACCGATCAGTTCCATGTCGGCGAACTTGATGCCGGGGCTGGTCTTCTTGTCGCGGTCGTCCAGCAGCACCTCGAAGCCGGCAGCGGTCAGCTCGGCATACAGGGTGTCGGTGGCCTCGCGCACGGCTTCGGTTTCATAACGCAGGGGGACCAGGGCGATCTGGAAGGGCGCCAGGGTGTCGTTCCAGATGATGCCCTTGTCGTCATGGCTCTGCTCGATGGCTGCGGCCACGACCCGCGAGACGCCGATGCCGTAGCAGCCCATGGACAGCACGACCGGCTTGCCGTTCTCGCCCAAGACCTGGCACTTGAGCGCTTCGCTGTACTTGGTGCCCAGCTGGAAGATGTGGCCCACTTCGATGCCGCGCTTGATGACCAGGGTGCCCTGGCCGTCCGGGCTCGGGTCGCCCTCGACCACGTTGCGCAGGTCGGCGACTTCCGGAACGGGCAGGTCACGTTCCCAGTTCACGCCGAAGTAGTGCTTGTCGTCGATGTTGGCACCGACGACGAAATCGCTCATCAGCGCGACCGAACGGTCGATCACGCATTCCAGTGGCAGGTTCATCGGGCCGAGCGAACCGGCGCCTGCGCCGATGGCCTCGCGCAGGTCGGCGTCGGTGGCCATGACCAGCGGCTCGGCGACCTGGGGCAGCTTGACCGCCTTGATTTCGTTGAGCTCGTGGTCGCCACGGATCACCAGGGCGATCAGCTTGCCTTCCTCGGCGCCGCGCACGATGAGCGTCTTGACGGTCTTCTCGATCGGCGTGTCATGCTGCTCGACCAGTTGCGCGATGGTCTTGGCGTGTGGCGTGTCGATCAGGCGCAACGCTTCGGTGGGCGCTGGACGCACGGTCTCGCGTGGGATCGCCTCGGCCTTCTCGATGTTGGCTGCGTAGTCGGAGCTGTCGCTGAAGATCACGTCGTCTTCCCCGGACTGGGCCAGGACGTGGAATTCGTGGGAGTAGCTGCCACCGATCGAGCCGGTGTCGGCCTGCACCGGACGGAAGTCCAGGCCCAGGCGGGTGAAGACGTTGGTGTAGGCCTGGTGCATGCGGTCGTAGGTTTCCTGCAGGGAAGCCTGGTCGGCATGGAAGGAATAGGCGTCCTTCATGATGAACTCGCGGCCGCGCATCAGGCCGAAGCGTGGGCGGATCTCGTCGCGGAATTTGGTCTGGATCTGGTACATGTTCAGCGGCAGCTGCTTGTAGCTCGACAGCTCGTTGCGTGCCAGGTCGGTGATCACTTCTTCATGGGTCGGGCCGACGCAGAAGTCGCGGTCGTGACGATCCCGGATCCGCAGCAGCTCCGGGCCATACTGCTCCCAGCGTCCCGACTCCTGCCACAGTTCGGCAGGCTGGATGCTGGGCATCAGCACCTCCAGGGCACCGGCGGCGTTCATTTCTTCGCGTACCACGGTTTCGACCTTGCGCATCACGCGCAGGCCCATCGGCAGCCAGGTGTAGAGGCCGGAGGCCAGCTTGCGGATCATCCCGGCGCGCAGCATGAGCTGGTGGCTGATGACGACCGCGTCGGCGGGGGTTTCTTTCTGGGTGGCGAGCAGATATTGACTGGTGCGCATGGTGGGCCGTGTCGATTGCCTGGACGTTGAAGATGACCGCACATTGTACGGGGGTGGGGCGAGCGCGTACAGGATGCCCCAGGGCGGGGCGATTGTCAGCCAAGAAAAAGCCCGGCATCGCTGCCGGGCCTCGGGACACTCGCTGAAGGCTTACAGGATGCTCAGCGGGTACTCGACGATCAGGCGCAGTTCGTCGATCGAAGACGAACCGTAGTACACGCCGTCCGAAGAACGGTAGGTGGCCTGGCGGACGCGGAAGCTCAGGTCCTTGGCAGGGCCTTCTTGCAGCACGTACTTGACGTCCACGTCGCGTTCCCATTCCTTGCCGTTGTCGGTGGTGGCGGTGTTGGCGCCGGTACCACGCACGTAACGGGTCATGAAGCTCAGGCCGGGAATGCCGTACTCGGCGAAGTTGAGGTCGTAGCGGGCCTGCCAGGAACGCTCGTCCTCGGCGTTGAAGTCCGAACGGGCCACGGAGTTGTTCAGGTACACGGTACCGCCGCCATCGACGCCGTAGCCGTAGTCACCGTCACCGCTGACGCGCTGGTAGGCCAGGGTGAAGGTGTGGGCGCCGAGGTTGTAGGCGCCGGACAGGCTGAAGGCGGTGTTGTCAAGCTTGGTCACGCCATCGTTGGCGGCGCGCTGCAGGCCGGCGCCATCGCTCTTGGTGTCGTAGATGTTGAAGTCGAACACCAGGCCTTGCTTGTCGGACAGCGGCAGGGCGAAGTTCACGTTGCCGTACACCTTGCGCCAGTAGTCCTCGACCTTGGAGTAGTAGAGGCTGGTGCTGAGGGTGTCGGTGAAGGCGTAGGTGCCGCCGACGACGTTGGCCGACTTCAGGCCCAGGCTGTCATGGTAGGTCTGGTTCTGCGCGTTGACGGCGGTGAAACGACCGGCGTGCAGGGTCAGGCCCTTGATTTCCTTGCTGGTGATGAGTGCGCCCTGGGCGACTTCCGGCAGCAGTCGGCTGTCGTCGGTGGCGAACACGGGCAGGGCGGTGATCTGGTCGCCGACCTTCAGCACGGTGTCGGAGATGCGCAGCTTGACGGCGCCGCCGACTTCCGAATATTCGTCCTGCGCACGGCCATCTTCACCGTTCGGGAACAGACCGGTACCGGCGCGACCACGACCGCTGTCGAGCTTGACGCCGAGCATGCCGATGGCATCGAAGCCGACGCCGACGGTGCCTTGGGTGAAGCCAGACTCGTAGGTGCCCAGGAAGCCCAGGCCGGTCTCTTCAGCACGGCTCTTGGAACCAGGAGGTGAGTTACGGAAGTCACGGCTGAAGTACAACATGCGGGTCTTGAGGGTCAGCGTACTGTCTTCGATGAAACCCTTGGCTTCGTCCTGCGAAGAGGCGACGGCCAGTTGCGAAGTCCCCGCCGCAACGGCCAGGGCAATCATGCTCCACTTCATCACGCGCATCGTGATGTGCTCCTTTGTGTATAGAGGAAGAGTCTACCGCGGCCCTTTTCTTGTTATGGGCGCGGCTCTTTTCTTGTTATGCCGGCGCAGCATATAGCACGCCGACCTGGCCTTGACGAGAGGTGAGGTTTCACTTTTCGTGTCATTCGTTACCCCTTGTCGCATCTAGTGTTTTTAAGGCACATGCCGCAGGCCAGATCGTGGGTGCAGTCATTGCGATCCCACCTCTGCACCGTGCGCGGCACAGGCAAAAAAACAGACCTTTTCGACGTTCTTCCTGGGTCGCTACAGGCTGTCGTTGTCGATCTCGTGTTCCGGGTTACCGGTGACTGCCGACTCTGAGTGAGCAAATGCAACAAGCGTGCTCAAAGTGAGTTTGAGCTAATGAATTTTTCACATTTTTTTATCGAGTCATGGACCTTCCCTGAAAACACGAGGGTTTGCGTCCGTCAGGATGGGCGCCGACACGGGTGAGCAGACCGTCGCTGTGGCGAGCGTTGTTACCGGCTGCTGGCCATTGTGCTACTTCGGCAAGGTCGGTGACGCGCGACGTGCCTTCTTATGGTGCGAAAGGTAGCGCTGTGTTACCGATTTCGGTGCGCACGTTCGCGCGGGCACGGCATGTGCCTGGGCCGGGCAAGCCATGTATCCTGGCGGGCTCAGAAGGTCGTCGTGCCCTGGCTACCTTCATCGTCTGCAAGGAGAGACCCCGTGTTCAGCCTCGATCCACGTCTGCAACAGGACACGCATGTCCTGGGTGATTTTCCACTCTGTCGCCTGTTGCTGAGCAACGATGCCAACTACCCCTGGTTCATCCTCGTGCCGCGGCGTGCCGACATCAGCGAGCTGTTCCAGCTCGATGAAGCCGACCAGCAGACGTTGTGGCAGGAGACCACGCGCCTGGCGCAGTGGCTGGGCCAGGCGTTTCGTGCCGACAAGATGAACGTGGCGACCCTGGGTAACGTGGTCAGCCAGCTGCACATGCATGTGGTCGTGCGACGCAGGGACGATGCGGCCTGGCCCGCCCCTGTCTGGGGCAAGGTGCCCGCGCTCGCCTATGCCGACGGACAGGTGGAGGCCATCCGCCAGCGCCTGCGTACGATACTGCCCGCCGACTGTCTGTTCGTGGAGGTCAGCGCATGAGCCTGGACGCGCGCATGGTCGATCTCGAAAGCCGACAGGCCTTTCAGGACGACACCCTTCAGGCGCTCAACGACGTGGTGGTCGAGCAGGCACGGATCATCGAGCGCCTGCAATTGCAGATGGCCGAGTTGCTCAGGCGCCACGAAGAGTTGAGCAGTCAGTTCGGCATCGGCGAGGAGGAAGCGCCGCCGCCCCATTATTGAGGTGTGACGACGTAGGGCAGGGAGGGGCAGGCGGGACGATCGCCGGGTCATTGCCCGGCAATCGTGAAGGGGAGGTCGCTCAGCGGCGTGGGACGGCGATGACGTCTTCGGCCTGCAACCCCTTGTCCCGGTGCATGACCGAGAACTCTACGCGCTGGCCTTCCACCAGCACCCGGTGGCCGTCGCCGCGGATGGCCCGGAAGTGAACGAAGATATCGTCCCCCGAGTCTCTGGAAATGAAGCCGAACCCCTTCGAGGTGTTGAACCACTTCACCGTGCCGGTATCGCGCTCGGTGGTGTCGAAGGGGGCGCTGGAGGTCGAGCGCGCCGGACGTGGTGCACGGGCCAGGCTCGCGTAGAGGTGCAGGGCAACCGCCAGCAGGGCGCATAGCAGGGCCAGCGTGGCGCCCGGTTCCGGCAGGGCGAGCAGGGCGATGGTCTGCAGGATCACCGCAGCCACCAGCAGGGTGCTGCTCAGGCGCTGAACCTGCAGGCGTGTCCCGGACAGGCGCGGAATGACCGGCGCCAGCGTCAGGTTGAGCAGGCCGAGCAGGCCCAGGTAGACCGCCAGGGGTTGTTGCAACGGGGGCATGGCGTCCATGCGCAGGCTGGGAATGAGTGCCAGCAGCAAGGCGGCGACGCCCGTCACGAGATGAAGGATCTTGAACATGTCGATTGACTCACATTGATAAGGCCGATCACAGGAAGAGCTGGCGCCGCGGCATGCGGGAGAGATAAGCAAGGGTGCGACGAGCCAGCCTATGCACCCGGGCATTGACGATCCGCACGGGTGGCACGCTGCCTATTTAACCGCAAAGGCAGGGGCTTCTCAAATCAGGACGCCTGCGCCGCCATGGCGCATGCGGGCATCGGCAGGTCTTGATACAGTGTGACCTGCCCATTCGATCAACACGATTTACGGTACAAGGGGAATGCAATGGCAATCGATATCGGTATCAGTGAAGAAGACCGCAAGTCCATCGTCGACGGGCTGTCGCGTCTGCTGTCGGACACCTACGTGCTCTACCTCAAGACCCACAACTTCCATTGGAACGTGACCGGGCCGTCCTTCCGTACGCTGCACCTGATGTTCGAGGAGCAGTACAACGAGCTGGCGCTGGCGGTGGACTCGATCGCCGAACGCATCCGTGCGCTGGGCTTCCCCGCGCCTGGTTCCTACGCCTTCTACGCCCGTCATTCGTCCATCAAGGAAGAAGACGGCGTGCCACCGGCCGACGAGATGATCCGTCAGCTGGTGCAGGGCCAGGAGGCGGTGGTGCGCACGGCGCGCAGCATCTTCCCGGTCGTCGACAAGGTCAGCGACGAGCCGACCGCCGACCTGTTGACCCAGCGCATGCAGGTGCACGAGAAGACCGCCTGGATGCTGCGCGTGCTGCTCGACGGCAAGTGACAGCCTTCGGCCGGGCGAGTGCCTGACGAACGTGCCCGCCCCGAAAAGGCGGGCATTTTCATGGCCGCAGGAAAACCTTGCCGCTGCTCTCCCGGGCGCTGGCGTCGCTTCATGGGCTTCGTGCAATGACGCACGGGACCTGTGCAATCGGGAGCGACGACCATGCAAGCACTGTCGGCAACCACCAAGCCTGTGCCGCGCCAAGGGCGCTGGCCCAGCAAGCCCTGCATCGACCCTTTCGACAACCAGTTCGACATGAGCCAGGCGCGGCCGGTCTCGCGCTCGGTCAGGCTCAACGGCTTCGCCACCTGCCTGCGCCTGGAGCGCGTCTACTGGCGCATCCTCGAGCGCATCGCCGCGGCCAACGACTGTTCGGTGAGCGCCGTGCTGTCCTACCTCGACCGTGAAGTGCACCTGCGTCATGGCGGCGTGAAGAACTTCAGTGGCCTGGTGCGCGTGGTGTGCGTCAACTGGCTGCTCGATCCGCCGCCGGGGCTTCGCGCGGCTGGCAGGCTGCACAGCCAACCCTAACCATATATAATCCCGCTCTTTGCTCCCAGTAACACTCAGCGTTGCGGTTGACGAGAGACGTCCATGCCCCTTTACGACTACCACTGTGCCTCCTGCGATCATCGCCTGGAGGCCCTGCAGAAGATCAGCGCCGAGCCGCTGGTCGATTGCCCGGCCTGCCAAGCGCCGACCTTGAAGAAGCAACTTTCGGTGCCCGGCTTCCGTCTGGGCGGTACCGGCTGGTACGAAACCGACTTCAAGACCGGTGCCAAGAAGAACCTGGCTGGCGGCGACAAGCCCGACTGAGTTGAATTGCATCGACCGGTCTTGCAGTATCGGCCCCTCAGGGCAGGCGCTCGAGGCCTCCACGACTACACGAATCACGAGAAGCGAAACCACCATCATGATGCGCAGCCACTATTGCGGCCAATTGAACGAGACCCTGGATGGTCAGGAAATTACCCTTTGCGGCTGGGTTCATCGTCGCCGCGACCACGGCGGGGTGATCTTCCTCGACATCCGTGATCGTGAGGGCATGGCCCAGGTCGTGTTCGATCCCGATCGCGCCGACACCTTCGCCGCCGCCGACCGCGTGCGCAGCGAGTACGTGGTGCAGATCACCGGCAAGGTACGTCCACGCCCGGCGGGTGCGGTCAACCCGAACATGGCGTCCGGCGCCATCGAGGTGCTGGGTTACGAACTGAAGGTGCTCAACGAGGCCGAGACCCCACCGTTCCCGCTCAACGAATTCTCCGACGTCGGTGAAGAGACGCGCCTGCGCTATCGCTTCATCGACCTGCGTCGCCCGGAAATGGCCGAGAAGCTGCGTCTGCGCTCGCGCATCACCAGCAGCATCCGTCGCTTCCTCGACGAGAACGGCTTCCTCGACGTCGAGACGCCGATCCTGACCCGGGCCACGCCCGAAGGCGCCCGTGACTACCTGGTGCCGAGCCGCACCCACGCCGGCAGCTTCTTCGCCCTGCCGCAGTCGCCCCAGCTGTTCAAGCAGCTGCTGATGGTCGCCGGCTTCGATCGCTACTACCAGATCGCCAAGTGCTTCCGTGACGAAGACCTGCGCGCCGACCGCCAGCCGGAATTCACCCAGATCGACATCGAGACCAGCTTCCTCGACGAAAGCGAGATCATGGGCCTGACCGAAGGCATGATCCGCAAGCTGTTCAAGGAAGTGCTGGACCTGGAGTTCGGTGACTTCCCGCACATGACCTATGAAGAGGCCATGCGTCGCTACGGTTCCGACAAGCCGGACCTGCGCAACCCGCTGGAACTGATCGACGTCGCCGACCAGCTCAAGGACGTGGACTTCAAGGTCTTCGCCGGCCCGGCCAACGATCCGAAGTGCCGCGTGACCGCGCTGCGTCTGCCAGGCGGCGCGAGCATGCCGCGCAGCCGCATCGACGAGTACACCAAGTTCGTCGGCATCTACGGTGCCCGTGGTCTGGCCTACATCAAGGTCAACGAGCGCGCCAAGGGCGTCGAAGGCCTGCAGTCGCCGATCGTCAAGAACATCCCCGAGGCCAACCTGAACGTGATCCTCGATCGCGTCGGTGCGGTCGATGGCGACATCGTGTTCTTCGGCGCCGACAAGGCCAAGGTGGTCAGCGAGGCACTGGGCGCCCTGCGTATCCGCCTGGGTCACGACTTCGAGCTGCTGACCTGCGAGTGGGCACCGCTGTGGGTCGTCGACTTCCCGATGTTCGAAGAGAACGACGACGGCAGCCTGAGCGCACTGCACCACCCGTTCACCGCGCCGAAGTGCTCGCCGCAGGAACTGGAGGCCAACCCGGCCACCGCCCTGTCGCGCGCCTACGACATGGTGCTCAACGGTACCGAGCTGGGTGGTGGTTCGATCCGTATCCACCGCAAGGAAATGCAACAGGCGGTGTTCCGCCTGCTGGGCATCGAGGCCGACGAGCAGCAGGAGAAGTTCGGCTTCCTGCTCGACGCCCTCAAGTACGGCGCGCCACCCCATGGTGGCCTGGCCTTCGGCCTGGATCGCCTGGTGATGCTGATGACCGGCGCCCAGTCGATCCGCGAAGTGATCGCGTTCCCGAAAACCCAGAGCGCCGCCGACGTCATGACCCAGGCCCCAGGCCAGGTCGATGCCAAGGCACTGCGTGAGCTGCACATCCGCCTGCGTGAGCAGGCCAAGGTCGAGTAAGCCGGTCCCGAGACGCGCCCAACCGGGCGCGTCTTGCATTGGGTCGACAGGTTTCCGGCAACGCCCGTGGTCGGGCGCTGCCTTGTACGTTTCAAAGAATTCGGAGTCGTTATGGCCGGTCATTCCAAGTGGGCGAACATCAAGCACCGCAAAGAGCGCCAGGATGCCAAGAGAGGCAAGGTCTTCACCAAGTGGATCCGCGAACTGACCGTCGCGGCCAAGCAGGGCGGTCCTGACCCGGCCTCCAACCCGCGTCTGCGCCTGGCGCTGGACAAGGCGCTCGGCGCGAACATGAGCCGGGACATCATCGACCGCGCCGTGGCGCGGGGTGCGGGCACCAACGAGAGCGACAACGTCGAGGAGCTGACCTACGAAGGGTACGGCCCAGGTGGCGTGGCGATCATGGTCGAAGCCATGACCGACAACCGCAACCGGACGGCCGCGGCGGTGCGCCATGCGTTCACCAAGTGCGGCGGCAACCTGGGTACCGACGGGTCGGTGGCCTACCTGTTCGAGCGCAAGGGTCAGCTCAGCTTTGCGCCCGGTGTGTCCGAGGACGCGCTGATGGAAGCGGCCATGGAGGCCGATGCCGACGACGTGGTCAGCCATGACGATGGCGCCTTGGACGTCATGACCTCGTTCAACGCCTTCTATGCCGTGCGCAATGCGCTGGAAGAGGCCGGGTTCAAGGCGGACGACGCCGAAATCATCATGCAGCCGACCACCAGTGCCGAACTGGATCAGGAAGGCGCCGAAAAGGTACTCAAGCTGATCGACATGCTCGAGGACCTGGACGACGTGCAGAACGTGTATTCCAACGCCCAGATTTCCGACGAGATCCTGGAACGGCTCAACTGAGTTAGACTCCAGAGGCCGGAGCTTTCGCAGCGCACAACGCGCCTCGGAGGCTGCGGCCTTTGTCATTTCGTGGCGCCACCGCGCCTCATGCATGCAGGCTTTATGACTCTCATCTTAGGTATCGACCCCGGGTCGCGGATCACCGGCTACGGCGTGGTCTTGCAGACCGCGCGTGGCTGCGAGTACGTGGCATCGGGCTGCATCCGCACGGGTGCCGGGGAATTGCAGGAACGCCTGCAGATCGTCTTTCGCGGCGTGCGCGACATCATCCGCCAGCATGGCCCGGTCACCATGGGCATCGAACGGGTGTTCATGGCCCGCAACCCCGATTCGGCGCTCAAGCTGGGCCAGGCGCGGGGCGCGGCCATCGTCGCCGCCGTCGAGGAGGGCCTGGAAGTCGCCGAATACAGCGCCACCCAGGTCAAGCAGGCCGTGGCCGGTACAGGCGGTGCCAACAAGGAGCAGGTGCAGCTGATGGTGATGCACCTGCTCAAGCTCACCCAGAAGCCGCAGATCGACGCGTCCGACGCCCTGGCCATCGCCATGTGCCATGCCCACACGCGCTCCAGCCTGGTGCCGCATGGCCTGGCCACTGCCCGGCGACGCGGCGGACGCTTGCGTCTGTAGCAGCTTCATGCCCTGATACATCTTTTGGCCGGGCGGCGCGTCCGTGCGGCCCATTTGCTGATAGGGTGGCTCGGTCTCTGGTCGAGCGCCCGTTAAAAGGATCGAAACGTGATTGGACGTTTGCGCGGCACCCTGGCGGAAAAACAGCCGCCGCACCTGATTGTCGACATCAACGGCCTGGGTTACGAGCTGGAAGTGCCGATGACCACGCTCTATCGCCTGCCCAAGCTTGGCGAGACGGTGACCCTGCACACCCACCTGGTGGTGCGCGAAGACGCCCACCTGCTGTACGGCTTCTTCGAGAAGCGCGAGCGCGAGCTGTTCCGCGAGCTGATCCGGCTCAACGGCGTGGGTCCCAAGCTGGCCCTGGCGCTGATGTCCGGCCTGGAGGCCGACGAGCTGGTGCGCTGCGTGCAGGCCCAGGATGCTTCGGTGCTGGTACGTGTTCCGGGCGTCGGCAAGAAGACCGCCGAGCGCCTGCTGGTCGAGCTCAAGGACCGCTTCAAGGCCTGGGCCACGTCGCCAGCGATGTTCACCCTGGTGTCCGACGGCCCCCTGGCGGCGAGCACCGCGCCAAGCGCCGAGGCCGATGCCATCAGTGCCCTGGTGTCGCTGGGCTACAAGCCCCAGGAAGCCAGCAAGGCCATCGCCGCCATCGACGGCAAGGCCGGCATGACCAGCGAAGAACTCATTCGTCGTAGCCTCAAGGGGATGATCGTCAAGTGATCGAAGCCGACCGACTGATCGCTGCCAGCGGGCGTGATCGCGAAGAAGTGCAGGACCGGGCCATCCGCCCGCTGCGCCTGGAGGACTATATCGGTCAGCCGGTGGTGCGTGACCAGATGGGGCTGTTCATCCAGGCGGCCCGTGGACGCAACGAATCGCTCGACCATACGTTGATCTTCGGGCCGCCCGGGCTGGGCAAGACCACCCTGGCCAACATCATCGCCAACGAGATGGGCGTTTCGGTCAAGAGCACGTCCGGGCCGATCCTGGAGCGGCCGGGTGACCTGGCGGCCATGCTGACCAACCTCGAGCCGCACGACGTGCTGTTCATCGACGAGATCCACCGGCTTTCGCCCGTGGTCGAGGAAGTGCTGTACCCGGCGATGGAGGACTTCCAGCTCGACATCATGATCGGCGAGGGGCCGGCGGCGCGTTCGATCAAGCTCGACCTGCCGCCGTTCACCCTGGTCGGGGCGACCACCCGCGCCGGCATGCTGACCAACCCCCTGCGCGACCGCTTCGGTATCGTCCAGCGCCTGGAGTTCTACGGCAACCAGGACCTGGCCACCATCGTCGCCCGCTCGGCCGGCATCCTGGGGCTGGTCATCGAGGAGCAGGGTGCCTACGAGATCGCCCGCCGGGCCCGTGGCACGCCGCGTATCGCCAACCGCCTGCTGCGGCGCGTGCGCGACTACGCCGAGGTACGCGGCAAGGGCCAGATCACCAAGGCAGTCGCCGACATGGCGCTGAACCTGCTGGATGTCGACGAGCGTGGCTTCGACCACTCCGACCGGCGTCTGCTGCTGACCATGATCGAGAAGTTCGATGGCGGGCCGGTCGGCGTGGACAACCTGGCCGCCGCCATCAGTGAAGAGCGCCACACCATCGAGGACGTGCTGGAACCCTACCTGATCCAGCAGGGCTACATCATGCGCACGCCCCGTGGCCGGGTCGTGACGCGACACGCCTACCTGCACTTCGGCCTCAACATCCCCGGACGGCTCGAGGACCCCCGCACATTTTCCGAGCCGAGCGACGGATGACCGATCGAAATCGGGTTTTTGCGGTCCTACCGCTGGCGTGGCGACAGGCCGGCCCTGCGCTGGATCGGTGCGTGAAAAAACAGTTGTCCGGGCGGATTGGCAAGTCGAGGAGTAAGCACTAGAGTATGCGCGCGCAAAATGGACTGGAACCGTTCGCACATCAGTGTCGCGTGTACTACGAGGACACCGATGCGGGCGGCGTGGTGTATTACGTCAACTACCTCAAGTTCATGGAGCGTGCACGCACCGAGTGGCTTCGCCAGCTGGGGTTCTCCCAGTCCGCGCTCGCTGCCTCGAACCTGTTGTTCGTCGTTCATTCCAGCCAGGCGCGCTACCACGCGCCCGCACGCCTGGACGACGCCCTGCGGGTGACTGCCCAGGTGCTCGAGCTCAACCGTGCCAGCCTGCGCTTCGTGCAACAGGTCTGGCGCGAGGCGGACGGGCAGTTGCTCTGCGAAGGGCAAGTGCTGGTGGCCGCCGTACGTGCCGATACATTCAAACCCCGGGCCCTTCCTCCTGAACTGCGCGACGCTTTCATGGCGAGCGGCCTGGGTACTCAATCGAACGCAGGAGATTAAGCGTGGAAGCTAACGTCGTCGACCATACCTCCATGTGGAGCCTGGTCAGTAATGCCAGCGTTGTCGTACAGCTGGTGATGCTGACCCTGGTGGCCGCATCGGTGACCTCGTGGGTCATGATCTTTCAGCGCAGCACCATGCTGCGCGCCGGTCGTCGTGCGCTGGATGCCTTCGAGGAACGCTTCTGGTCAGGCATCGACCTGTCCAAGCTGTACCGCCAGGCCGGCAGCAACCCGGATCCGGACTCGGGCGTGGAGCAGGTGTTCCGTGCCGGCTTCAAGGAGTTCTCGCGCCTGCGTCAGCAGCCGGGCGTCGATCCCGACGCGGTGATGGAAGGCGTGGGCCGTGCCATGCGCGTGGCCATCTCCCGCGAGGAAGAAAAGCTCGAGCAAGGGCTGCCGTTCCTCGCCACCGTCGGCTCCACCAGCCCGTACATCGGTCTGTTCGGCACCGTGTGGGGCATCATGAACTCGTTCCGTGGCCTGGCCAGCGCCCAGCAGGCCACCCTGGCCACCGTGGCACCCGGCATCGCCGAAGCCCTGATCGCCACCGCGATCGGCCTGTTCGCCGCGATCCCCGCCGTCATCGCCTACAACCGTTTCGCTGCACGCAGCGAAGTGCTGATCGGCCGTTACTACACGTTCGCCGACGAGTTCCAGGCAATCCTGCACCGTAAAGTGCACACCAGCGAAGAGTGAGCAGGTAGAAGCCCATGGCCCGAGTTCGCCACAAACGCAAGCCGGTCGCCGAGATGAACGTGGTGCCCTACATCGACGTGATGCTGGTGCTGCTGGTCATCTTCATGGTGACCGCTCCCATGCTCAACCAGGGTGTGAAGGTCGATCTGCCCAAGGTGTCCAGCGAGGCTTTGCCGCAGGACAACAACGTGCAGATCCTCACCATCTCGATCAAGGCCGACAAGACCTACTACTGGAACCTCGGCAGCGAGGTCGATACCGACAAGCAGATGGACAAGGCCATGACCTTGCCGGACATGACCAGCGCCGTGACCAAGATCATCGCCGCCGGGCGCGACCAGGGCAAGCAGACCCAGGTCTTCATCCGCGGCGACAAGGCGGTCGACTACGGCGCGGTCATGGGCGCGATGGGCGGTTTGCAGCAGGCCGGTGTCGGTAACGTTGGCCTGATCACCGAGGCGCCCTGATGCAGCAGCGAGAGCCATCCGCCTCGGAGAGCTACTTCTGGCCCACGGTCTGGGCCGTCGGCCTGCACGTGCTGGTGTTCGGCCTGCTGTTCGTCAGTTTCGCCATGACGCCAGAATTGCCGCCGTCCAAACCGATCGTTCAGGCTACGCTCTATCAACTCAAGTCCAAGAGCCAGGCCACCACCCAGACCAACCAGAAGATCGCCGGAGAGGCCAAGAAGACTGCCGCACGCCAGACCGAAGTCGAGCAGCTCGAGCAGAAGAAGGTCGAGCAGCAGGCGGTGAAGGCCGCGGAACAAAAGAAAGCCGATGCCGCTCAAAAGGCCGAAGCCGCGCGCGAGGCCGCCGAAGCCAAGAAGGCCGAAGAGGCCGCCAAGACCGCCGAAGCCGCGAAAGCGGCCGAAGCCAAGAAGGCGGAAGCGGCGAAGGCTGCCGAGGCGAAGAAGGCCGACGAGGCCAAGAAGGCCGCGGAGAAGCAGAAGGCCGACATCGCCAAGAAGAAGGCTGAGGAAGAGGCCAAGAAAAAGGCCGACGAAGAGGCCAAGAAGCAGGCCGAGGACGCCAAGAAGCAGGCGGCCGAGGAGGCGAAGAAACAAGCGGCCGAGGACGCCAAGAAAAAGGCGGCCGAAGACGCGAAGAAGAAAGCGGCCGAGGACGCCAAGAAGAAAGCGGCGGCCGAGGACGCGAAGAAGAAGGCTGCCGAGGAGGCCAAGCAGAAGGCCGCCGCGGATGCCCAGAAGAAGAAGGCTCAGGAAGCGGCGCGCAAGGCGGCCGAGGACAAGAAGGCACAGGCGCTGGCCGAACTTCTGTCCGACAGCACCGAGCGTCAGCAGGCGCTGGCCGATGAGCGTGGTGACCAGGTGGCCGGCGATTTCGACGACCTGATCCGCATGCGCGCATCCGAAGGGTGGGCACGTCCGCCTTCGGCACGCAAGGGCATGGCCGTGGTGCTGCAGATCAACATGCTGCCCGATGGCACCGTCACCAACGTGAGCGTGGCACGCTCCAGTGGCGATGGTCCGTTCGACAGTTCGGCAGTGGCAGCGGTGAAGAACATTGGACGCTTGACCGAGATGCAAGGACTGAAGCCTAACGATTTCAATCCCTACCGCTCATTCAAGATGACATTTACACCTGAGGATCTCGCGTTGTGATTAAAGTGCTCAGAGGATTGCTGGTGATGGTCTGCTGTTTCGCAGGCCTGGCGCTGGCAGAAGAAAAGAACATCCTGGTCACCAGCGGTAGCGACCGGGCCACGCCCATTGCCGTCGTGCCCTTCGGTGTGCAGGGCGGCAGCGTGCTGCCCGAGGACATGGCCGACATCATCGGCACCGACCTGCGCAACTCGGGCTACTATTCGCCGATTCCCCGGCAGAACATGATCAGCCAGCCGAGTCAGGCCAGCGAAGTCATCTTCCGCGATTGGAAAGCCCTGGGCGCGCAGTACGTGATGGTCGGTAGCATCGCCCCCGCAGGCGGCCGCCTGCAGGTGCAGTACGCACTGTTCAACGTGGCCACCGAGCAGCAGGTCATGACCGGCAGCGTATCGGGCACCGTCGACCAGCTGCGCGACATGTCCCACTACATCGCCGACCAGTCGTTCGAGAAGCTCACCGGCATCAAGGGGGCGTTCTCGACGCGCCTGCTGTACGTGACCGCCGAGCGTTTCTCCACCGACAACACCCGCTACACCCTGCAGCGTTCGGACTATGACGGTGCCCGCGCCGTGACCTTGCTGCAATCGCGCGAGCCGATCCTGTCGCCGCGCTTCGCACCCGATGGCAAGCGCATCGCCTACGTGTCGTTCGAACAGCGCCGTCCGCGCATCTTCGTCCAGCACATCGACACGGGTCGTCGTGAGCAGATCACCAACTTCGAAGGCCTCAACGGCGCACCGGCTTGGTCGCCGGATGGTTCGCGCCTGGCCTTCGTGCTGTCCAAGGACGGCAACCCGGACATCTATGTGATGAACATGGGTTCGCGTCAGATCAGCCGCGTCACCGCAGGTCCTGGCATCAATACCGAACCGTTCTGGGGCAAGGATGGCAACACCCTGTACTTCACGTCCGACCGTGGCGGCAAGCCACAGATCTACAAGACCGGTGTGAATGGCGGTGGTGCCGAGCGTGTGACCTTCGTCGGCAACTACAACGCCAACCCGAAACTCTCGGCCGATGAAAAGACGCTGGTGATGATTCATCGCCAACAAGGGTTCACCAACTTCAAAGTGGCGGCGCAAGACTTGCAACGGGGAAGTGTAAAGATTCTCTCCGACACCAGTCTTGATGAATCGCCTACTGTTGCACCCAACGGCACCATGCTAATCTACGCCACCCGCCAGCAGGGCCGGGGAGTCTTGATGCTCGTCTCTCTCAACGGACGCGTGAGGCTCCCGCTTCCTACCGCTCAAGGCGAAGTCAGAGAACCGTCCTGGTCCCCCTACCTGAACTGATTGCGGCGTAATAACTTTGCTTAACACACTGGGGTTTCATTAGGAGTTTCACGATGGAAATGCTGAAGTTTGGTAAATTCGCTGCGCTGGCTCTGGCCATGGCTGTGGCTGTAGGTTGCTCCTCCAAGGGCGGTGACAATGCAGGTGAAGGTTCGGGCGCGGTAGACCCTAACGCTGGTTACAGCTCCGGTTCCAACAGCGGTGCCGTCGATGGCAGCCTGAGCGAAGAAGCTGCTCTGCGCGCTATCACCACCTTCTACTTCGAATACGACAGCTCCGACCTGAAGCCAGAAGCCATGCGCGCTCTGGACGTTCACGCCAAGGACCTGAAAGCCAACGGCAACCGTGTCGTTCTGGAAGGCAACACCGACGAGCGCGGTACCCGTGAGTACAACATGGCTCTGGGCGAGCGTCGTGCCAAGGCCGTTCAGCGCTACCTGGTACTGCAAGGCGTTTCCCCAGCTCAGCTGGAACTGGTTTCCTACGGCGAAGAGCGTCCAGTAGCAACCGGTAACGACGAGCAGTCCTGGGCTCAGAACCGTCGCGTCGAACTGCGTAAGTAATTCGTCATGCGCATCGGCCGTCGTGTTGTAACCGTCCTCGCCCTCAGCCTGCCGCTTGCGGCCTGGGCTGCGGTCCCTGTCATCAATGACAATGCCGGCAGTGGTGGCTCCAGCAGCTATCCGCCGGCAGGTTACGGCACGAACGGCGCCTATGCCGGAGGTGGGGTTTCGACCCCGCCTTCGGCACAGGGTCAACTGTTCATGCAGTTGCAGCAAATGCAGGACCAGATTTCAAGGCAACAGGGCATCATCGAAGAGCTGCAAAACGATGTGGCGCGCATGAAACAGGAAGGCCTGGAACGTTACCAGGACCTGGATCGTCGCCTCAGCAGCGCTCCGGCCCCCACCGCACCATCCGAGAATTCCGCCAGCGGCGCTGCTGCTGGCACCTCCGCGTCGAATGCTGCAGCGCCTGCTGCTGCGAGCGCCGAGCCCGGTGATCCGGCCAAGGAAAAGCTGTACTACGACGCTGCCTTCGACCTGATCAAGGCCAAGGATTTCGAAAAGGCCAGCCAGGCGTTCAATGCGTTCCTGCGCAAGTACCCCAACAGCCAGTACGCCGGCAATGCCCAGTACTGGTTGGGTGAAGTGAACCTGGCCAAGGGCGATCTGCCCAGCGCTAGCCAGGCTTTCGCCAAGGTCAGCCAAGCCTATCCCAAGCACAGCAAGGTGCCGGATTCGCTGTACAAGCTGGCTGACGTAGAGCGTCGCATGGGGCATACCGACAAGGTCAAGGGCATCCTCCAGCAGGTGATCAGCCAGTACCCCGGTACGTCGGCCGCCCAGCTCGCCCAGCGCGACCTGCAAAAGCTCTGATCCACGCCGTTCGTGAGAAACCCGCGCCCGTCGCGGGTTTTTCCGTTAGAATTCCCACCCTTTTTTTCACCTACGCTGTCGCGGATAACGCTCTGTCGAGTTCGCGCCAGTGCCTGACGGAGGCGGTCAGCCTGTTCAGCTGGCCAGCCCATGGCGATCATGCAAGACACATTACGCATCACCGAAGTGTTCTATTCACTCCAGGGTGAAACCAGAACGGCTGGCCTGCCGACCGTTTTCGTCCGCCTGACCGGCTGCCCCCTGCGCTGCCAGTACTGCGACAGCGCCTACGCCTTCACCGGCGGCACGCAGCGGACCCTCGACGACCTCCTCGAGCAGGTCGCCGGCTTCCGCCCGCGCTACGTCTGCGTCACCGGTGGCGAGCCCCTGGCCCAGCCCAATGCGTTGCCGCTGATGCAGCGCCTGTGCGACGCCGGCTTCGAGGTGTCGCTGGAAACCAGCGGTGCGCTGGACATCTCGGCGGTGGACCCGCGCGTCAGCCGCGTCGTCGACCTGAAGACGCCCGGCTCGCTGGAAGCCCATCGCAACCGCTACGAGAACATCGAGCACCTGACCCACAACGACCAGATCAAGTTCGTCATCTGCTCGCGCGAAGACTACGACTGGGCCGTGTCTCGGCTGATCCAGCATGACCTGGCGCAACGCGCCGGCGAAGTGCTGTTCTCGCCCAGCCATGGTCAGGTCAGCGCCACCGACCTGGCGGACTGGATCGTCGCCGACAACCTTCCGGTTCGCTTCCAGTTGCAGCTGCACAAGCTGCTGTGGAACGACGAGCCGGGCCGCTGACCCAAGAGGACATCCCATGACAGAAAAACGCGCAGTCATCCTGCTGTCCGGCGGGCTCGATTCGGCGACCGTGGTGGCCATGGCCCAGGCCCAGGGGTACCGCTGCTACACCATGAGCTTCGACTACGGCCAGCGCCATCGCGCCGAGCTGCAGGCCGCTGCCCGGGTCGCACGTGACCTGGGTGTCGTCGAGCACAAGGTCATCGGCCTGAACCTCGACGGCATCGGTGGCTCTGCCTTGACCGACAGCACCATCGACGTACCGGAAACACCCGGAGAAGGCATCCCGGTCACCTACGTGCCGGCGCGCAACACCGTCTTCCTGTCCCTGGCGCTCGGCTGGGCCGAGGTGCTCGAGGCGCGGGACATCTTCATCGGCGTCAACGCCGTGGACTACTCCGGGTACCCCGACTGCCGGCCCGAGTTCGTCGAAGCCTTCGAGCGCCTGGCCAACCTGGCGACCAAGGCCGGGGTGGAAGGGCAGGGCTTCCGCATCCAGGCGCCGTTGCAGAACATGAGCAAGGCGCAGATCGTCCAGGCGGGGCTGGCGCGCGGTGTCGACTACAGCCTGACCGTGTCCTGCTACCAGGCCGATGCCGATGGGCGTGCCTGTGGCAAGTGCGACAGCTGCCGTCTGCGGGCGGACGGCTTCAGAAACGCCGGCGTCGCCGACCCGACCCGTTATTTCTGAAAAAATGTGCGCAGGGGTGTTGATTTCCCGTTAGAAATCAGTATTATACGCGCCATCCAACGGGTCGTTAGCTCAGTTGGTAGAGCAGTTGGCTTTTAACCAATTGGTCGTAGGTTCGAATCCTACACGACCCACCATATGCAGCACGAAAAAGCCCGCGTCCAGTCTTGGAAGCGGGCTTTTTCCGTTTCGGGCCTTTACCTTCCTGCTCGGCGCCGCCTGCGTCGCCCGGCGCCTGACCGCCAAGGCGACACACGGCCCTGGATTCAGGCCGTGACGGCCTCCAGCTCGAACACCTCACGCACATGCCGACGGTAACTGTCGAAGGCCGCGATGGCGCCTTCGATGGCGTGCGCCTCCTGGGCGTCGCTCAAGTCCAGTCCATCCAGGGCGGCGACGAACTCACGCCAGTGCAGGGCGCGCCCGTCCGGGTGAGGGGCCAAATGCCGGGCGCCCCGCTCGGCGTCCAGGCCCAGCCGTTGCGTCTGCTTGAACAGGAATGCCGCCCCCAGGTTGGAGCCTTCGCTGCAGTACAGCCAGCCCAGCGCCTGGGCGACGGTGGCGTCCACCGGCTCGGGCGTTGGCGGCACCGTCACGCCCAGGTCGCGAAGGTCCTGCTGCACGGCGTCGAAGCGCGAGAGCAGGGCCAGGCCAGGCAAGCGACGGTTGAGGGAAGGGTCGCTGTACAACGCCTGCAGGCTGCCGTGAAAACGGTGTTGCACGGTCAGGAAGCGCACGTAGCGCTCGCGATCGTCGAACGGCCGTACCGACATCACCAACTGGTCGACGGTGTCATGCTCGCTGCTGCTGGCCGCCTTGAGGCGCTTGCAGCGTCCTGGGGCCGACGGGGAAGGCGCGGGTGCGTTCATGAAAAGCCTGTCGTCTCGAAGTAGAGCGTCATGATGCAGCCAGGCCCGTGCCGACACAATACTGCCCAGGCCCAACCGCCGATTGGCAGGGCAGTACAAGGTGGTATCCTTGGGCACCCTCGTGCGCGGCGCAGGTGTCGCGCGTTCCCCAAGGACAGCAATCGGTTCATTTCATGAAGAAATCTGTAGGTATTCTTTCCGGCCTGGTCGTCGCCATCGCCGTGGCCACCACAGCGGGTGCCTGGTACACCGGCGAGCGGCTCCCTGCCGAACTCCAGCGCGCGGTGGAGCAGGGCAATCACGAACTGAGCAAGGCCGTGGTCGGTACCGGTGGGAGCGTGACGCTCGAGCTGGCCTCCCTGGAGCGGCACTGGTTCAGCAGCGTCGCCCACTACCGTCTGATCGCGCGCAACGTGAACTTGGGCGCCGAGCCCCTGAACCTGGATGTCGGCATCGTCGATCACATCGAGCACGGCCCCTTCCCCTGGTCGCGGGTCAAGCGCCTGCAGCTGCTGCCGGTCATGGCCGCCAGCAACAGTGAGCTGGAGCGCTCCGAGCAGACGCAGCCCTGGTTCGACGCCGCTGGCGGCAAGAGCCCCCTGAAGGCCCATACCGCCCTGGGTTATGCCGGTGGCGTGAACACCGAGCTGGAGGCGTTGCCGGTCAAGTTCACCGCCGATGACGGCAGCGCCGTGGACTTCTCGGGCCTGAAGCTGTCGGTCGAGGGCGACCGCGAAGGCAGCAAGGCCAAGATCCATGCCGATGCCCGGCAGTTGCAGATGACCCTGGTCGTGCCCGAGCAGTTGCCGGTGAAGTTCCAGCTCGACGGCATGAAGCTCGGTGGCGAGCTGGAGCGCAAGAACAAGGCCGACTTCTTCTTTGGCCACATCGACATGAGCGTGGACGAAATGCGCATGGTCTTCGGGCCTGAGCAGAAGACGCTGCTGTTCAAGGGCGTCGAGCAGAACAACGTCTATACCGCCGAGGGTGAAGAGCACCTGGGTGGCAGCGTGGAATACAAGACCAGCGAGATCAGCTACGACGGCCGCGCGCTGGGCAGTGCGGCCATGGTCATGAGCTTCAAGTCGCTGGACGTGCCGGCGCTGCAGTCGCTGAGCGAGTGGTACCAGCAGTTCCTGCCCGAGATGCAGCAGGCCGCGGCCGAAGGGCGCCAGTTCGTCCCGACCCTGTCGCCCGAGGACAAGCCCAAGGTCCATGCCGACCTGCACAAGGCCTTGTCGGCCAAGCCGCAGATCGCCCTGGAGCAGTTGTCGTTCAAGACCGCCCGAGGTGAAAGCCGCCTGGTGCTCAAGACCCAGCTGAGCGACCCGGCCTCCTTCGATGTGCCCAACGATCAGCTGGCCCGCGAGATCGTCAGCACCGTGCACGGCAAGCTGGTGCTGTCCAAGCCGATGATCGCCGATCTGGTGGCCTTCCAGGGCCTGCTCGAAGGTCAGGCCGATCCGCAGTCCATCGCCATGCAGTCCAACCAGGCCGGTGAGATGGTCGGTGTCATGGCCGTGCAGAGTGGCCTGGCGACGGCGCAGGGCGATGACGTGCTGGCCAGCTTCGACTACGCCGATGGCGCGGTCGAGTTCAACGGCCAGAAGATGACCGTCGAGCAGTTCGCCGCCTTCCTGCAGGCCCGTCTGGGCATGCTCGCACCGCGCGGCTGAGGCACGCGTCGGTCCCCCCAGGTGACGCCCGTCACCTGGGGGTTTCCCTGCAAAAAAACGCTTTTGCCCGACTGCGATTGGCTGTAGCCTTCGGCGGCCATAATAACCCGTGCCCGCAGAGGGGCCGTGAAGGTCGCCGTGAGACCGTCCAGCCCTGCCAGCCGATCTGCCAGGGCCCGGCAGTACACTCGATTGACGCGCGTGCATGCGCTCAGGGTCCCGCGATCATGACTCAGATTTCCGAACGCCTGTTGGTTCAAGCCCACCTCGACGCCAAGCAGCCCGTCCCGCTCACGCCCGAGCAGGAAGCCGACTACCGCCAGGCCATCGCCGCTGAACTCAAGGCACGGGACGCCGTGCTGGTGGCGCATTTCTACTGCGACCCGGTGATCCAGGCCTTGGCCGAAGAGACCGGCGGCTGCGTGTCCGACTCGCTGGAAATGGCCCGCTTCGGCAACCAGCATGCTGCGAGCACCGTGGTGGTGGCCGGCGTTCGCTTCATGGGCGAGACGGCGAAGATCCTCAATCCGGAGAAGCGCGTGCTGATGCCGACCCTGGAGGCGACCTGCTCGCTCGACCTGGGGTGCCCGGTGAACGACTTTTCGGCCTTCTGCGACCAGCACCCCGAGCGCACCGTGGTGGTGTACGCCAACACCTCGGCGGCGGTGAAAGCCCGCGCCGACTGGGTGGTGACGTCCAGTTGCGCCCTGGAGATCGTCGAAAGCCTGATGGACAACGGCGAGACCATTCTCTGGGGGCCGGATCAGCACCTGGGGCGCTACATCCAGAAGCAGACCGGGGCCGACATGCTGATGTGGGATGGGGCCTGCATCGTGCACGAGGAATTCAAGTCGCGGCAGTTGGCCGACATGAAGGCGTTGTACCCCGACGCCGCGATCCTGGTGCACCCGGAGTCGCCCGAGTCGGTGATCGACCTGGCCGATGCCGTAGGCTCCACCAGCCAGCTGATCGCCGCCGCGCAGACCTTGCCCCACCGTACGTTCATCGTCGCCACCGACCGAGGCATCTTCTACAAGATGCAGCAGCTGTGCCCGGACAAGGTGTTCATCGAGGCGCCTACCGCCGGGAACGGCGCGGCCTGCCGCAGCTGCGCGCATTGCCCGTGGATGGCGATGAACACCCTGGAGCGGACGCTGGACTGCCTGCGCCAGGGCAGCAACGAGATCACCGTCGACCCGGCCCTGGTGCCACGGGCGATCAAGCCGCTCAAGCGCATGCTGGACTTCACCCAGGCGGCGCGCATGCGCGTGGCGGGGAATGCCTGAGGTGGCGTGAGCTTTCAGGTCGTCGAATAGGCAGTGAGGGCGTGATGTATTCAGGGCGCTGATGCCACGGCCTCAGCGCATCATGTCCTTGACCATCCGCTCCTGCTCCAGCATCTCGCGCTGGCGCGCATCGATCCGCGACGCCAGCTGGAAGTTGTCGCCTGCCCGGCGCTTGGCGAAGTCGAGCTGCTGGATCGCCTGGTCGAAGTCCCCCACCAGCGCGAAGTATTCGGCCCGGGCCTGGTGCAGCCCGATGGTGTTGCCCGACAAGCCTCGCACTTCCGCCATGTCGTACCAGACATCCGGGTCGTCCGACCGGCTCTTGAGCAGGTCCTCGAGCACCTTCTCCGCCTCGGCCGGGCGCTTGAGCTTGACCAGCAGGTCGGCGCGCGCCTGCTTGAGCGGGTAGTTGCCGGGATAGGAGGTGCGCAGCCGCTCGATGCGCTGCTCGGCTTCGTCCAGGCGGTTGTTGGTGATCTCCAGCTCGATCTGCGCCAGGTTGTAGGTGATGTCGTCAGGCGCCTTGGCCAGTAGCGGCTTGAGGCTGGCACGGGCCTCGTTCAACTGCCCGCCCTGGATCTGCGCCAGGGCCAGGCCGTAACGCGCGGCGTCCAGGTTGGGGTTCTCGTCGAGCTGGGCGCGGAAACGCTTGGCCGCCAACCCTGGGGTGCCTTCATAGGTGAGCGCCACGCGGGCGCGGATCAGCTGGTAGCGCAGGCTGTCCTCGACGCCGCCTTTGGGAGCCTGTTCGGCGCGGTTGCGGGTGTCGGCGATCCGCGATTCGGTGACCGGGTGGGTCAGCAGGAATTCTGGCGGCTTGCCATCGAAGCGGTACTGGCGCATGAGCCGCTCGAACATGGTGGGCATGTTGCGTGGATCGTAACCGGCCTTTTCCAGGTTCTGGATGCCGATGCGGTCGGCTTCCTGTTCGTTCTGCCGCGAGAAGCGTCGTTGCTCCTGGATCGCGGCGGCCTGGGTACCGGCGATGGTGGCGATCCCGGCATCGCCACCCCCGGCGGCGGCCAGCACGATCCCGGCGAGCAGGGCGGCCATCATCGGCATCTGCATGCGCTGCTGGGCTTCGACGCCGCGGGCGAAGTGGCGCTGCGACAAGTGCGCCAGTTCGTGGGCCAGTACCGAGGCATATTCGCCTTCGGTCTGGGCATTGAGGAACAGCCCGCCGTTGACCCCGACGATGCCGCCCGGTGCGGCGAAGGCGTTGAGTTCGCGGCTGTCGATCAGGATGAATTCCAGGCGCCGGTCCTGCAGCTGGCTGGTCTCGGCCAGGCGATAGACGCTGGTCTCCACATAGTCCTTGAGCTGCGGGTCGCTGAGCTGGCGTACCTGGCTGCGCAGCAGGCTGAGCCAGGCACGGCCCAGCTGGTGCTCCTGCTGCGGCGAGACGATCGCGGAGCTGGCATCCCCCAGTGACGGCAGGTCGTCGGCATGCCCCGGCAGGGCCATCAGCAAGGCCAGCGTCAGCAGGGCGGGGCGCAGTGGATTCATGCAGCGAGCTCGCGTCGGTCAAAGACGCCTACTGTAGCCCGCTCGCACGGCAACGACCAGTGGCGGTATCCTAGGCGGCCCTGGCGCGAGCGTCAGGGCCAACCGTTCGCCCTGGAGACCGACCATGTCCGACCCTTTGACCTGCGCTGCCGAACTCGACGCGCGCGGCCTCAATTGCCCGCTGCCCTTGCTCAAGGCCAAGATGGCGCTCAATGGCCTGGAGAGTGGTGCCGTGCTCAAGGTGGTGGCCACCGACGCCGGATCGCAGCGCGACTTCCGCACCTTCGCGCAGCTCTCCGGGCATGCCCTGCTGCAGGAGACGGCCGAGGCCGGCGAGTTCACCTACTGGCTGCGCAAGGCGTGAGCCGACTTCAAGGAACCCCGATGTTCAACGTGTTTCGCACCTGGATCCAGCGCTACTTCTCCGACGAAGAGGCCGTGGTGCTGGCCGTCCTGCTGTTGCTGGGTTTCACTGCCGTCCTGACCTTGGGCGGCATGCTCGCGCCTGTCCTGGCCGGCATGGTGCTGGCCTTTCTCATGCAGGGGCTGGTCAACGCGCTGGAGCGCCTGAAGGTGCCGACGGGCGTGGCGGTGGGGTTGGTGTTCACCCTGTTCATGGGCGCGCTGGCAGTGTTCCTGCTGGTGCTGGTGCCCTTGCTCTGGCATCAGTTGATCACCTTGTTCAACGAGTTGCCGGGCATGCTCGGCAAATGGCAGTCGCTGTTGCTGCTGCTGCCGGAGCGCTACCCGCACCTGGTGTCCGACGAGCAGGTGCTGCGCGCCATCGAGTCGGTGCGCGGCGAGATCGGCAAGTTCGGCCAGTGGGCGCTGACCTTCTCGCTGTCGAGCCTGCCGTTGCTGGTCAACGCCATGATCTACCTGGTGCTGGTGCCTATCCTGGTGTTCTTCTTTCTCAAGGACCGCGAGCTGATCGCGCGTTGGGTCAGCGGCTACCTGCCGCGCGAGCGTGCGCTGCTCACCCGCGTGGGCGACGAGATGAATCGTCAGATCGCCAACTACATCCGCGGCAAGGGCATCGAGATCCTGATCTGCGGCATCGCCACCTACATCGCTTTCATCAGCCTGGGACTCAACTACGCAGCGCTGCTGGCCCTGCTGGTCGGCCTGTCGGTGGTGGTGCCCTATGTGGGCGCGGTGGTGGTGACCGTGCCGGTGACCCTGATCGCGCTGTTCCAGTGGGGGTGGGGGGATCAGTTCATCTACCTGATGGCCGTGTACGCGATCATCCAGGCGCTGGACGGCAACGTGCTGGTGCCGCTGCTGTTCTCCGAGGCGGTGAGCCTGCACCCGGTGGCGATCATCTGCGCGGTGCTGCTGTTCGGCGGCTTGTGGGGGTTCTGGGGGATCTTCTTCGCCATCCCGCTGGCGACCCTGTTCAAGGCCGTGCTCGACGCCTGGCCACGGCGCGAGCCAGAGGTGGCGCCGCTGCTCTGACGGCGTCCTGGCAGAGGGTAGGGGCCTTCGAAGGCCCTATCGCTGGCAAGCCAGCTCCCACAGTAGGGCGTCAGGCCGTCAGGCCGTCAGGCCGTCAGATCAGCCAGGCGGTCCAGGCTGTGGGTGCTCAGCAGTCACACCGCAATGGCACAGGCAATCGCAGTCCCCTGTGGGAGCCCGCCCGCCGCCTTGGCGCCGCGCTGTCTCGCAGAGAACATGACGATAGCTGGCAGGATCCGGAGCTTTATTGCTAATCGATTTTAGGGCCGCTTTGCGGCCCATCGCGGCCGGTCCGGCGCCCCGGCAGGGGCCGCTCCTGCACCCGTAGCCCCACCGCGGCTATGCAGGTCGCCGCGGTCCCTGTGGGGGCCCCTGTGCCGCGATTGGGCCCGCAGGGCCCATAAGATCAGCGCCTGCTCTGTATCAGGCGAACCTCCACCGATACCGCCTCACTGAACCGTATCCCTGACACGCAGCGCCCACACACCAAGCCTCTCTACCCCCGGCGCCTTATCACGCCACGTCGCTCAGCCCTGGCGATTCAACGCCTGGGCAGCGGTCAGCACCGCCTCCACATGACCCGGCACCTTGACCCCACGCCAGGCCTGGCGCAACACGCCGTCCCGGTCGATCAGGAACGTGCTGCGATCAACGCCCAGGTACTCCTTGCCGTAGAGCTTCTTCAGCTTGATCACGTCGAACAGCTGGCAGAGCGCCTCGTCCTTGTCGCTGATCAGCTCGAAGGTGAAACCCTGCTTGGCCTTGAAGTTCTCGTGGGACTTGAGCCCGTCGCGCGAGATGCCGAACACCACGGTGTTGGCCGCCTCGAAGGCGTCGAGCTGATCGCGAAAGCCCTGGCCCTGGGTGGTGCAGCCGGGGGTGCTGTCCTTGGGGTAGAAGTACAGCACCACCTGTCGGCCCTTGAGCGCCGACAGCGTGACGGTCTGGCCGGCGGTAGCCTGGGCGGTGAAGTCCGGAGCGGGTTGATCGATCTCGACGGTCACGGGGGGCTCCTTACATCGGGTTCTGCGGGCGCCACGGTTCGATCAGCGCATCCAGGTTGAGGGCGTCGGCGAAGTCCAGGAACTGGTCGCGCAGCCAGCTGATCTGCGTGCCGGCCGGCAGGATCACGGTGAAGGTGGCGTTGAGCATGCTGCTGCCGGTCTGCGGCGCCAGGTAGGTGTCGCAAGTCATGGCGTCGAGCTCGATGCGGTGGTCGAGGAAGAACTGGCACAGCTCGCTGACGATGTCGGGGCGGTAGGCCGCGCTGACGTAGGCGACGTACGGCAGCGCCTGCGGGCGCACTTCCAGGTCGGCACTGCGCACCACGTTGAGGGTGAAGGCGTGCTTCTTGCCCAGGCTGGGCAGGCCGGCTTCCAGGCGCGCCAGGGCGTCCCAGCTGCCGCCGACCTGCAGCACCAGTGCACTGGTTTCACCATGGCGACTCAGGCGCGAGCTGACCACGGCGCAGCGGTTGTCGAAGGCGGCCTGGCTCAGTACGTTGGCCAGTACCATGGGATCGGCGCCCAGGGCGCTGATGACGAGAAATTGTTCGCGGACGGGGGCGGTGGACATGCAACATTCCTAAAGCGATGGGCGGTCGGTAAGGCGACGTCGGACCTGCAGGTGACAGGCCCCTGACCCACGCACGAGGGCCTGGGCGCTGGCAGTGGGCATCGTCGACGGCCCGGCGGGCCGGATTGTACCGAGCAAAGGAAGAAGGGTAGCGAAAACCGGCGCTCAGGGGAATGCTCCGACCGCCACCTTCGCTTGTACAAGCCCGATGGCGCCAGTACCATTACCGCTCTCTTTTTCCGGCAGGAGCAGCTTCATGATTGCGGGCAGTATGGTGGCATTGGTCACACCCATGGATGCACACGGGCATCTTGACTGGGACAGCCTGGGCAAACTTGTCGACTTCCACCTGGACAACGGCACCCACGCGATCGTTGCTGTCGGCACCACCGGCGAGTCCGCCACCCTCGACGTCGAAGAACACATTCAGGTCATCGAATTCGTCGTCAAGCGTGTCCAGGGCCGCATCCCGGTCATCGCTGGCACGGGCGCCAACTCCACCCGCGAAGCCGTGCACCTGACCCAGAACGCCAAGAATGCCGGTGCCGATGCCTGCCTGCTGGTGGTGCCGTACTACAACAAGCCGACCCAGGAAGGCCTGTACCAGCACTTCAAGCACGTCGCCGAAGCCGTCGACATCCCGCAGATCCTCTACAACGTGCCGGGCCGTACCTCCTGCGACATGCAGGCCGAGACGGTGATCCGCCTGTCGAGCGTGCCGAACATCATCGGCATCAAGGAAGCCACCGGTGACCTGGCCCGCGCCAAGGCGATCCTCGACGGCGTCAGCAAGGACTTCCTGGTGATGTCCGGCGACGACCCGACGGCGGTCGAGCTGATGCTGCTGGGCGGCAAGGGCAACATTTCGGTGACCGCCAACGTCGCCCCGCGCGAAATGGCCGACCTCTGCGAGGCTGCACTGGCCGGCGAGGCCGAGAAGGCCCGCGCCATCAATGACCGACTCATGCCGCTGCACAAGCAGCTGTTCGTCGAAGCCAACCCGATCCCGGTGAAGTGGGCGCTGGCCGAAATGGGCCGCATGCACACCGGCATCCGCCTGCCGCTGACCTGGCTGAGCGATTCCCAACACGACGTCGTCCGCCAGGCCCTGCGCCAGTGCGGCGTACTGGCTTAATCGAGGAAGTACCCCGCATGAAGCGACTGGCTGGTCTTACCACCCTTGCCCTGATCATCTCCAGCACCAGCGGTTGCGGCTGGCTCTGGGGCGAGGACGGCTATTTCCGTGACCGTGGCAGCGATTACCTGCAAGCGCGCCAGCAGGCGCCGATGCAGCTCCCGCAGGACGCTACCCACGTCAAGCGTCTCGATCCGTTGCTGCCGATCCCGCGCAACGTCGCCGACGACAATGCCACCGGCGAATTCGAAGTCCCGCGTCCGCAGTCGCTGTCGGTGGCCGGCGCAGCCAGCGACTATTCCCTGCAGCGCAGCGGTGCCAACCGCTGGGTACTGGCCCAGCACGCCCCGGCCGAAGTCTGGCCGCTGGCGCGTCAGTTCTTCGAGGACAACGGCCTGCGCATCGCCGAAGAGCGTCCGCAGACCGGTGAACTGAGCAGCACCTGGCAGCGTTTCGACGAACTGTCCGCCGCCCTCGGTCAGCGCCTGGCCAGCAGTGCCAGCAGCCACGATAACGAAGTGCGCATCCGCGTGCGTGTCGAGCCTGGCGTGCAGCGCAACACCAGCGAAATCTACGTGGTCAGCGCCGAGCGTCCTGCTGGCAGCAGCGAAGACGTGGACTTCCCGTCCAGCTCGAACAACCCCGGCGCCGACGCGCTGCTGGTCGACCAGCTGCTCGCCAGCATGAACCGTTCGGCCGAGCAGGGTGGTTCGGTGTCGCTGCTCGCCGAACGCGACTTCGACACCCCGAGCCGCGTGAGCCTGACCGAAGACGGCAGCGGCAACCCGGTGCTGAACCTGGGCGCCGACCTGGATCGCGCCTGGTCGAGCGTCGGCCGTGCGCTGGAGCAGGGCGAGTGGCGTGTCGAAGACGTCAACCGCAGCCTGGGCCTGTACTACATCAACCTGTCCGAGAAGCCCGAGGACAAGGAACAGAAGCCTGGCCTGCTGAGCCGCCTGTTCGGCAGCGCGCCGACCGCCGAAGAGCGTGAAGCTCGCGCCGAGCGCTTCCAGATCCGCCTGAGCAAGGTGGGCGAGAACGTCCAGGTCACGGTCGAGAAGAACATCAACACCGTGGCCCCGGCCGATGTCGCACGCCGCGTGCTGAGCGCCATTCAGGACCGTCTGGGTTAAGTGCGCTTCGCCGTCCTCGGAAGCGGAAGCCAGGGAAACGGCACGCTGATCGCCAGTGGTGACACGTACATCCTGGTCGACTGCGGCTTTTCCCTGCGCGAGACCGAGCGGCGCCTGGCGCTGCTCGGGGTGTCGGCCGCCCAGTTGAGCGCCGTGCTGGTCACCCACGAACACGCCGATCACGTGCACGGCGTCGGCCTGCTCTCGCGGCGGTACGGCGTGCCGGTGTACCTCAGCCAGGGCACGCTGCGTGGCCTGCGCAAGCCGGTCGAAGCCCGTGGCTTCCTGGCCTGCGGCCAGAGCCTGGAAATCGGTGCGTTGCGGGTCAGTGCGGCGCGGGTCGAGCACGATGCGCTGGAGCCGCTGCAGTACGTGATCAGCGACGGCCAGCGGCGTTTCGGCATGCTCACCGACCTCGGCACCTACGACGGCTGGCTGCTGGACCGCTACCAGGACCTCGATGCGTTGCTGATCGAGTCCAACCACTGCCGTGACATGCTTGCCCGCGGGCACTACCCGTATTTTCTCAAGCAGCGCGTCGGTGGCAATCTCGGGCACTTGAACAACCACCAGGCGGCCAACCTGGTCGCCGAGCTGGGTTGGCAGGACTTGCAGCACCTGGTCCTGGCCCACCTCAGCAGCAAGAACAACCTGCCACACCTGGCGCGCCAGCAGTTCGTCGACACCTTGGGGTGCGACCCGGACTGGCTCCAGGTGGCCAACCAGGAACATGGGCTCGACTGGCGCGAGATCGCCTAGCCCACCACTCAAGCAAGCGGAGCCCAATCATGGAAAAACGCGAAGAACTCTACCGCGGCAAGGCCAAGTCGGTGTACAAGACCGACGACGCCGACCGCCTGGTCCTGCTGTTCCGCAACGACACCTCGGCGTTCGACGGCAAGCGCATCGAGCAGCTCGACCGCAAAGGCACCGTGAACAACAAGTTCAACGCCTTCATCATGCAGAAGCTCGAAGCCGCCGGCGTGCCGACCCAGTTCGATGCCTTGCTGAGCGACAACGAGTGCCTGGTCAAGAAGCTCGACATGATTCCGGTCGAATGCGTGGTGCGCAACTACGCCGCCGGCAGCCTGGTCAAGCGCTTGGGCGTCGAGGAAGGCATCAAGCTGGAGCCCTCGACCTTCGAACTGTTCCTGAAGAACGACGAGAAGGGCGACCCCTTCATCAACGAATCCCACGTCGTCGCCTTCGGCTGGGGCACCGCTGACCAGCTGGCGACCATGAAGACCCTGTCGCTGAAGGTCAACGAGATCCTCACCCAGCTGTTCGACGACGCCGGCCTGCTGCTGGTCGACTTCAAGCTCGAGTTCGGCGTGTTCCACGGCCAGATCGTCCTGGGCGACGAATTCAGCCCGGACGGCTGCCGCCTGTGGGACAAGGAAACCCGCAAGAAGATGGACAAGGACCGCTTCCGCCAGGGTCTGGGCGACGTCATCGAAGCCTACGAAGAAGTCGCCCGCCGCCTGGGCGTGCCGCTGTAAGCGCACGGGCGACGCAAGCGCCTGATACCGCGTGATTTTTTTTGCGATAGGGGTTTGCCTTTCGCGAAACTGCTGGTATGATGCGCGCCATTGGAGAGATGCCGGAGTGGTCGAACGGGACGGATTCGAAATCCGTTGTACTGGCAACAGTACCTAGGGTTCAAATCCCTATCTCTCCGCCATACATCGAGAAGCCCCGCAGATTAACGTCTGCGGGGTTTTTTCGTTTCTGGAGCTGTGCGGTTTCAGGTTTCAGCCCCATCCCATGGTCCGTAGCGCCGCCTCTGGAACGCTGTGTCGATGGAAGCGTCAGGTCTGTTCAAGGCCACAAACGGCATTGACCATAAACAGATCTACCTGAAGAAGCTGCATGCCCAGCTCTGTGCCTGAATCCAGCTCATTCCTGGGCGCTAGCGGCCCGATAGTATGGCTGCTTTTGAAATCGGATCGGCAGTGCGATGCCGATTTCCTTAAGGTTAACGCCTGAAACCAGCAATTTATTGCCGGTTGACCGTGCATACCCTATGATAATCAGCATTAAAGTACTGATTGAGGGTGCGATGATGCCGCTGAAACTCACTGTCCAAGCTTTCTCCAATGGAGCATGGAGCGACGCAGCGGTGCTCACGGTTGAGAACCCCGCGCGTGTTGGCGATGGAATGTGCTTTGTCGCCTATGACAGCGACTATGTCATCGCGAATTTTGATCGCATGCAAAACCGATGCGACTTGGCTCTGAGCGTCAACCTACCGTTGAACTGGGACCACCATGACAGTAAAGGGTATCCCGCCTTCCTCTACGACATTATGCCTTCTGGTGCTGCCAAGGACTTTCTTGAGTCCCGTTATGGTCGTCTCAAGCCCGAAGGGGAGGAAATGGGGCTTTACCTTCTAAAACGCTTCACACCTGCTCCTGTCGGCCATCTGCGCATCAAAGAATCGGTGGAAGACATTCGGCCGGGTCGAAATGAGGCTTTCACGCGTGCTGAGGTCGTAGACAGGACCAACGAATTTCTTGAGTACGCTTACGAAACCGGCGCAGCGCTAGGCGGTGCTACAGGGGCCAACGGGCAAGCTCCCAAATTGATCATGACCGAAGCCCACGATGGGGCCCTGTATGCTGATGCGATGCTTCCTGATGACCAGGCATGCCGCCATTGGCTGATCAAGTTCGCTCGCAATAGAGCGGGCAAGCGTGACAAAGACATCCTGCGGACAGAATTTCATTACTACAAGGCGGTCGCTGCCCTCGGCCTTGATACGGTTTCCACTGACGGGTTGGCGCTCGAGGAGTCTGCAAAACCAAGCCTCTGGATGCCACGATTCGATCGCCGAGTGGCGGGGGGCGTAGTGGAGCGGATACCGCTGGAGTCGGTGTACTCGATCTGCGGCATTGCCGGTTATGGGCATTCGATGACGCACGTCGAAGTGGTTCACCGACTGGTAGAGCTATGGACCCATAATGGCCAGCAGGATGAAGTGGACGATCTGGTGTTCGAATACGTGCGACGTGATTTATTGAACCGAATTCTCGGTAACACCGATAACCATGGCCGCAACACGTCCATTATTCGCGCGGATGGCAAGTTTCGTTTGGCGCCCATTTATGACCTCGCACCCATGATCCTGGATGATGAGGGCATCACGCGAACGACAAAGTGGGCGTCGGAGCGCAAGGGATCTTCTCTGTGGAGAGACAATTGCGCTGAACTTACTGATTACACGGATCCGGATGTTCTGTTGCAACGGCTAATGAGTGCGGCTGAGGTATTCAGGGCGTTACCCGATCTACTGGTCGATGCCCCTGAGTCGACACGGCGCGCAGCTAACCTTCCTGTGAACAACCTGGACAAGCGACTCGTGGAGTGGGGGCTGCGATGAAAAAGCTACAGCCTGAGGAACGTGCTCAGCTTATAGAGCAAATCGTCGAGCGCAACGCCATGGGGCTCGACCCCATTGGGGCTTCCATCCGCCGTCTGCGGCTCGAAGTCACCGGGCTTGACCAAGAGACCTTCGCAGCGATGTGCAAGATGTCCACGAAAAGCCTGTACGAGCTGGAGAGTGGGAAGTCGAATCCCAAGCTCAGCACGTTGGAGGGTGTGCTGCGTCTTTTTGGTGTGCGGATGGGTATGGTGATGACAGTCAAAGGTAAGCCTGCTCCATTGGTCGCTGGTAGCAACTCCGATCCATCGAAGGTCAGTGGTCCAGTCACTCGGTTCACGCAGTTGGGGACGAGTCTTTCGCCACTGGCTCATTGCGACAGGGCATCCGGATTGAAACGGGGGAAAACTCCTGCGGCAGTCAAGGCGAAGAGGGCAATGTCGAGCGCGGCGCCACAGTCACGCAAAAGCAGTCAGGATGAGTAAAAACGGTGCGATAGGGGTGTGAGGGCAGTGCCGCTGGCTGGGCCGATACCGTCCAATGCAATCTGACAGCGCCCTCAGCACGGCATCTACTTGTAGCGCGCACTGTTTCGGTCAAGAATCCGCGCTCACACACAGAGTATGCCGTCATGAAATGGAAAGCGTTTTGCCTGCTCGCTCTCTCTCTGCCTACTGCCCCCTCGTTTGCGGATTCCACGCATCGCTTTGAAGACTCGCCCGTCGAGCCCATTGCCGCAAAAAGCTTGAAGTACCCGCCGAGCGGGGCGAATGATCAGATCCGTGCGCGGTTCGCCTTCGTTCGCGAGGGTGTCCAGACGCCAAATTTTGCGGGCCATTACGTGTTCAGCACTTATGGCTGCGGCACGGGCTGCACGGCGAGCGGGCTCGTCGACCTGAACACGGGCGTGGTCTACCGCGCACCCTTCAATGAAGCGCTGGGCGAGGACGCGTTCAATCAGTTCGGCGTGAAAGAAGCCTACCGCGCCGACAGCAATGTGTTGTTCTTCTCGAACTATCGCTATCTGCAAGCGGGCTCACCTGAGATGAGCCAGGAAAACGGCGTCGCCCAGTGGAACGAGTCGAAGAAACGATTCGAGATGCTCGAGACGCGCAAGCCTTACAAAATGAACGTTGAGTGATGGCGATGGATAAAGACCGAAACGGGCATTACGTAACACAGGATGTAAAGAAATTTGAGACGGAGTGGGAGGCGCTCAATCACGAAAAGAAACGTCGACATGAACAGTACGCGTTCGACGCAGGGCTCGATAAACACCCGAGCGACCGTGGGTTGTCCAAACTGACCTTCGCGGAATGGCTGATCTGCTTGCCTGCCGCCGTGATGACCCTCGCGTTCATACTGACGTGGAATCCGTGGCTTTTTTTGTGCCTGATCGTCTGGGTGGTGAGTGGTGGGGTGGTTCTGCACCGTAAAAAGAATGCTTGAGCACAACACTATGCTGGACGGGCGTCAGACGTTGCCATCCGACACCCTTTCTCTGGAGCGAGCCTGAAAATAGTCACGCGCCTGTTCAGCGAAACGAGTCGCCAGCGAGTCGGGCGAGGTGTCGTGGTACGCGAGCGAAATCTCCACATGACCCAGAGAGGGTAGCCCTTCGACTTCACCCAACTGGCGAAAGCCAAGCTGGGCAGTGCTGGGTAACAGGGCCGAGACGTAGCAACCTGAGGCCACCGCTGCGAGAAGTCCGGCGTGACTGGTACTGTGGTAGCCCACCCGATAGGTCCTGCCGGCTCTATGCAGCGCATTGATGATCCGTTCCCGATCCCCGCAACCCTTGGTGAACAGTGCCAAGGGAAGAGGGTCTTGCTCGAATGCCTGACTGTCGCCTGCGCAGACCCAGCTCAGGGGCTCAGAATGCAGCAGCTCCGAAGGTATGCGCTCAGGACAGCCTTGGGTGAGTACGACATCGAGATCACCTGCCTCGTAGCGTTCCCATAACAGGCGGCTGTAGCCACATTGAACGTCGAGGTGCAGGTCTGGAAAGCGCAGGGCGCAGCGTTTGATGAGATCGGTGAAGTAGTGCGAAGCGTAGGTGTCGGAAGATCCGATTTTGAGGATCCCGGTACATGAGCGGTCCGCCAGGGTCGTGAGGGCTTGGTCATTGATCGCCAGAATGCGAGTGGCGTAGGCCAACAGCTGGTCACCGCGCGCCGTCAACTCAAGAGGACGGGTGTCTCTGATGAAGAGATCAGCCTGGAGTTGTCGTTCCAATTTCTGAATCTGCTGGCTGATGGCGGATTGAACACGGCACAGCTTCTGGGCGGTTTTGGAGAAGCTTTTAAGCTCTGCTACCGTGACAAACGCGCGGAGTTGATTCATGTCTAGATTCATTTTTTACTTATTGATCACGTCTAGAGATAGGGGTGATCATAATTATTGGTGTGCGCTCGGTCAACGGATGAATTAGTATCAAGCCCTGACGAAAGGAAGTAGCGCCCTGTCATCAGGAATAGTTGGCGCTATTGAAGTGCATGATCTTAACGTTGGGTAGGGTATTGAGTATCCGCGTGCTTGGTAAATAGCATGGGGGTATGATAAAGCGCAGGGTTGGTAAATCGTCATCTCTAAATAGCACTTCGCATATGAAGTGCCTGTCTCTGCTTGTTGCGATTGGCTTGTGCAAGCCGCGGAACAAGCAGATAAAGAAGATCTTTTAATAAAGGTTGAATCGCTGCGCCGCTATCTGCTTGAAAGCAGAGTAGTGGGCGAGCGTTACAGTATCAATCAGTGGGCATCATAAGGCAGCTCCTCTCAATGATCAGTTTTGACAGATGTGCACCTTTACTCTTTCTTCTTCTATGGAGCAGCGGCGCCATCTTCGTCAAGCTGGGCCTTGAAGATGCTCCTGTCTCGGTCTTTCTGGCATTGCGCGCGGCGGGTGCCATAATGGCGTTGGGCATAGGCTGGTTCTGGTTGGTCAGACAGGGACGCCTGGCTCGCCCATCACCGTTGCCTAGGTCCGTCTTGGGTCGGGTAATGATTACTGGCGTGTTGTTGCAAGTGGTTTATCAAGCTGCCTATTTTCTGGCACTCGACCACCACCTGACACCGGGTGTACTCGCCCTCATCCTGGGGCTACAGCCTATCCTGACGCCGGTGCTGGCGCGTGAGACGATAGGCAAAGCAGGGTATCGCTATCTCTGCTTGGGATTGGTGGGCTTGGCGGTGGCGTTATGGGGCGCGCGTGATCTGGGAGATGTAACAATAAGTGGGCTGGTCTTTGGTCTTGCCTCTGTACTCGCCATCACGGTGGGCTCGATCCTGCAAAAGAACTCCACCCTCAACCCTGTCATGTCAGGCTTCTATCAAGCTGTCACGGCGACAGGGTTATTCCTGATCGTTTTGCCGTTTACCGAACTCAGGCTGACGGTGACGCCGCAGTTCGTGCTGTCGGTGTCCTGGATGGCGATCGTGGTCTCGACATTGGCGGTGCTTTTGCTGTTCCGATTATTGGAAAAAGGTTCGGCCAGCCAAGTCAGTGTGCTGTTCTACCTGGTTCCATTGGTCACGCTGTCGTTGGACTATCTGGTGTTCGGTAACACCGTCTCCTGGGTGACCGCGTGCGGCGCCTTGCTGGTGGTTGTCGCCGTTAGAGGCTTTGGGAAAGGGCAACGAGCTGCGCTTGAAGAGAAACCGGCAGCCAGTGAGCAAAATGCGAAATAATAGACATCTAACCTTTGGATACATCCTTCACCCGGATCAGTGCGGCTCCCCCCGCACTGATCCCCACCATCACGCCCTCACGGCTCGCGCCACACCAACTCGCTCGTGTCATACCCCTGGTCCCGCGCCACCCGGAGCAACTGCTCCCGCGCCGAGTCGCTGACGATCGGCGTGCGTGACAGCAGCCACAGGTACTTGCGGTTAGGATGCCCGACCAGCGCTACACGGTAGCTGTCGTCGTGGTACAGCACCCAGTATTCGCCCTTGGTCAACCAGGGCACCAGGCGGCTGAACCAGTTGTCGAACTGCACCCACAGCTTGTCGGTCTGCCCTGGCACCTGCTCCTCGGCGATGCCCTTGACCTCGTTCCATTCGCCATCGGCTTCACGGCAGCGGTTGGTGACGTCGATGCGGCCGTCGTCGCGCAGGGCGTAATGGGCCTCGGACTGCACGCACTTGCGCTGGAAGAACATCGGCAGGCGAGCCAGTTCGTACCAGGTGCCTTGGTAGCGTTGCAGGTCGACCTGGGTGGTGGCCGGTGGCTTGGCGTCGTCGCCGGAGCCCGCGCAGCCGGCCAGGGCCAGCAGCGCACAGGAAAGCAGCAGGGTCTTGCGTATCGCCATGGGAAGGTCTCCAGGAGCGGGTCACCTTGGCCGGGTCGCCGGAGGGGCGGACCAGACATCGTTGAAGGTTGGATGTCGGAAGGCGGCTAAAGTTGTGCGGGAATCCTTGACCGTCTCGGCGCTGCGCTGTCGCGCAGAGAACATGGCGATAGCTGGCATGGCGCAGAGACTTTATTTGTGATCGATTTCAGGGGCCGCTTTGCGGCCCATCGCGGCACTGGGGCCGCTCCCACACCCGTAGCCCCACTGCGGGGTTCCAGACTAGCGCGGTCACCTGTGCGGCCCCTGTGCCGCGATTGGGCCGCAGGGCCCACAAAACCAGTTCATGTGGAGCACGAATCGAGCAAAAGACAGCCGCTCCCACGAAGACGACTGGATGCTCACAACCTGCCCATCCGACCCTTACCCCTCACGCAGCGCCTGCTTCAGGTAAGGCGCCGTCCGGCTGTCCTTGCAGGCCGCCACCTCGCTCGGTATCCCGCTGGCGACCACCGTCCCGCCCTCGGCGCCCGCGCCTGGCCCGATGTCGAGGACCCAGTCGCTTTGCGCGACCACGCGCATGTCATGCTCCACCACGATCACGCTGTGGCCGGCGTCGACCAGGCGGTTGAGCTGGACCAGTAGGCGGTCGACGTCACGCGGATGCAGCCCGTTGGTGGGTTCATCCAGTACGTACAGGGTAGCGCCGCGAGCCGAGCGTTGCAGTTCGGTCGCCAGCTTGATGCGTTGCGCCTCACCGCCAGACAGCTCGGTGGCCGGCTGGCCCAGGCGCAGATACCCCAGGCCGATGTCCTGCAGCAGTTGCAGCGACCGCTGCGGCGCGGGCTGGTCGGCGAACGCGGTCAGAGCCTCGTCCACCGTCAGGCGCAATACGTCGGCGATGGTCAGGCCGTTCCAGGTGACCGCCAGCGTCTCGGGGTTGTAGCGGGCGCCCTGGCAGGTGGGGCAGGGCGCATACACGCTGGGCATGAACAGCAGCTCCACACTCACCGAACCTTCGCCTTCGCAGGTCTCGCAGCGGCCCTTGGCCACGTTGAACGAGAAACGCCCGGCGTCGAAGCCCCGCGCCTTGGCCGCGTCGGTGGCGGCGAACAGCTTGCGCACGTGATCGAACAGGCCGGTGTAGGTCGCCAGGTTGGAACGGGGGGTGCGGCCGATGGGTTTCTGGTCGACCTGCACCAGGCGCTTGATGCGCTCGAGGCCGGCCGTCACCTGGCCCACGCTGGTCGGCTGAGGCTCGTCCTCCAGGCTCGGCTGTTCGCTGTCGTCAGCCTCGGCCACCTGGCCCAGGTGGGTGCCGACCAGGTCGAGCAGGGCCTGACTGATCAGGCTGGACTTGCCAGAACCGGAGATGCCCGTCACCGACGTGAAGCACCCCAGGGGAAACGCGGCTGACAGGTCGTGCAGGTTGTTGCGCGTCACGCCTTCGAGGCGCAGCCAGTGCTCGACCGGGCGAGCGGTACGCGGCGCCAGGGTCGTGGCGGCGAACAGGTACGGCCGTGTCCGCGAGGCCTCGACCTGCTCCAGGCCGGCAGGCGGACCGCTGTACAGCACGTGGCCGCCCAGCTCGCCGGCATCCGGGCCGACGTCCACCAGCCAGTCGGCACGGCGCAGCATCTCCAGGTCATGTTCGACCACGAACACCGAGTTGCCGGCGGCCTTGAGCCGTTGCAGGGCGTCGAACAGGGCCTCGCTGTCGGCTGGGTGCAGGCCGGCAGAAGGCTCGTCGAGCACGTACACCACCCCGAACAGCTGCGAGTTGAGCTGAGTCGCCAGGCGCAGGCGCTGCAGCTCGCCGGAGGACAAGGTCGGAGTGCTGCGGTCCAGTGCCAGGTAGCCCAGACCCAGGTCGATCAGGGTGGTGATGCGCTCGAGCAGCTCGGCGGCGATGCGCTGGGCGGCCAGGCGCTTTTCCAGGGACAGGTTGTGGGTATGGCGCACGTCCTGGCCCCCTGGATGAGGGTTGCCGCCCTGGGCGACCCGTTGCGCCCGGGCCTCGCGCGTCTGCTGGTGGGTCAGCACCGGGCCGGCCTCTTCGGCCTGGTCGAGATAGTCCGCAGCGGCGACCTCGTCGAGCAGCCGGGCCAAGTCCAGCAAGGGCAGGCGCGACAGGTCGGCGATGTCCAGCCCGGCGAAGGTCACGCTCAGCGCCTCGCGTTTCAGGCGCTTGCCGTCGCACTGCGGACAGGGGCTGGCCTGCAGGTACTGGCCCACCCGTTTGCGCATCAGGGTGCTCTGCGAGTGCATGAAGGTGTGCATCACATAACGCCGTGCCCCGGTGAAGGTGCCCTGATAGCTGGGTTCGAGCTTCTGCTTGAGGGCTTTTCGCGTCTGCTCCGGCGTGAGACCCGCATACACCGGCACGGTGGGGGTCTCGTCGGTGAACAGGATCCAGTCGCGCGTCTTCTTCGGCAGGTCGCGCCAGGGCACGTCGACGTCATGCCCCAGGGTCACCAGGATGTCGCGCAGGTTCTGCCCTTGCCAGGCCATGGGCCAGGCGACCACCGCACGCTCGCGAATAGTCAGGGACGGATCGGGGACCATCGACGCTTCCGTCACCTCGTACACCCGGCCCATCCCCTGACACTGTGGGCAGGCGCCATGGGGGGTATTGGGCGAGAAGTCTTCGGCATAGAGCATCGGCTGCTCGGCCGGGTAGCTGCCGGCGCGCGAATAAAGCATGCGGATCAGGCTGGACAAGGTCGTGACACTGCCCACCGACGAGCGCGCGTTGGGGGTGCCACGCTGCTGCTGCAGGGCGACCGCAGGCGGCAGCCCTTCGATGGCATCGACGTCCGGCACGCCCACCTGGTCGATCAGGCGACGTGCATAGGGCGCCACGGATTCGAAGTAGCGGCGTTGCGCTTCGGCATACAAGGTGGAGAAGGCCAGAGACGACTTGCCCGACCCTGACACACCACTGAAGACCACCAGCGCGTCGCGGGGGATGTCCACATCGACGTTGGCCAAGTTGTGCTCGCGGGCGCCCCGTACCCGCACCAGGCCAGGTGGCGTGGTGGAAGAGGTGGCAGGCGGTTGTCGACGTGCAGGCATGAAGGTGTCCTTATGAAGATCGTCGCAGCAGGCCGACCAGGAGGGTCGGCATGCCTGTGCGGCAGTAAGGCAATTGACTCGGTCGATCGAAGGCGGGTTCCACGTGGGAACCGCCAGGGCTCGATCCATTGGAGGCAAGTGCTATCAATGTGCCTTGTTTTCGAGGGCAGCCGGGTGTTGGCGCGCAAGACATTGTCCGGGGCAATCTTTAATGCAATTCGTCAGGCTCTGGAAAAACAAAAGAACGATCGTTCGCCTCGAACGCGTCACACAGAGACACAGACCTTCCTGTGTAGGACTGACATGAGGTGAAAGATCATGGCTAATCGTCAAGACCCCTCCAACATGCAGAACCCTGGCAACTTTGCCAATGACCGTGAGCGTGCGTCGGAAGCCGGACGCAAGGGCGGTGAACGTTCCGGGACCAGTCACGGCACCGAGACCGGTCAGCAGGGCGGGCAGGGCAAGGGCGGCAACTTCGCCGACGACCCGCAGCGCGCTTCCGAAGCTGGCAAGAAAGGTGGCCAGATGAGCCACGGGAATGGTCAACAGCGTGACGACAAACGCTGATTTCCAATGAAGAACCCAGGGCGAATGTGCGTCCTGGGTGCCTGAAGAGGAACACGTACATGTTCATGCATAACAAGCGACTGCAATACACCGTGCGCGTAGCCGGCCCCAATCCAGGCTTGGCCAACTTGCTGCTCGAGCAGTTCGGCGGCCCCCAGGGCGAACTGGCCGCGGCCATGCGTTACTTCACCCAGGCCGTATCGGAAGACGATGCAGGCCGCAAAGACATGCTGTACGACATTGCCACCGAAGAATTGAGCCACCTGGAAGTGATCGGCTCGATCGTGGTCATGCTCAACAAGGGCGCCAAGGGCAAGCTGGCCGAAGGGGTCGAGTCCGAAGGCGAGCTGTACCGCTCCTTGACCGGCGCGGGCAACGACTCCCACATCACCAGCATGCTCTACGGGGGCGGCGCTGCCCTGGTCAACTCCGGCGGCATCCCCTGGACGGCCGCCTACATCGACACCATCGGTGAACCGACCGCCGACCTGCGCTCCAACATCGCTGCCGAGGCACGGGCCAAGATCGTCTATGAGCGCCTGATCAACGTGACCGACGACGCCGGCGTGCGCGATGCACTGCAGTTCCTGATGAGTCGCGAGATCGCTCACCAGCAGTCGTTCGAGAAGGCGTTGCACAGCATCCAGCCCAACTTCCCGCAAGGCAAGCTGCCCGGGGTGGCGGAGTTCAACAAGACCTACTTCAACATGTCCCATGGCGACGACATGCGAGGTGCCTGGAACCAGGGCGAAGCGCAGGGCGTCCCCGGCCAGATGGACGAGTGGATCTACGTCGAGAACCCGCAACCTGCGGTGGACGGCGGCGACGGCAATGCTTCGGTCGAGCTGGACGAGACCTCCTTCGATGCACTGGAGGCCTTCAAGGAAAGGACCCTGTCCGATCCAGAGGCTCAACCCCTGACGGGCGCCCACCTGGGCAGCGGCGCGGCATTGAAGCGCTGATCGGCTTCGACTGCCTGCCCTCACGCGCCGGGTCCAAGACCCGGCGCGTTGTTTCTATTCTTTGCATGCCTGGGATGTGCGAATCAACGCTTCTGGCACGCTAGGCGTGCAAAAGGCCTCAGGTGTAAGACTCAGCAGGATTTTCCAGCCCCGGATCCAGCAAAAACGCAGCCAGGGTTTCGGCACAGGCCTGGATGCCGCGCTCGTGGATGACCTCGAACCCATGGGTGTTGTCGGTGGGAATCGCCAGGCAGCCGGCCCGTGCTGCGATGCCGCTGCTCATGATGGCGCTGGCATCGGAGGCGAAGTCCACCAGAAGCGCCGCCTGGGGCGCGTAGCCCGCCCGGCGTGCGGCACGCATCAGCGAGGTGACCACGGCCGGGGTGTAATAGCCTTTCTGGTCACCGGTGTTGACGATGGGGTCGGCGCTCAGGCATGTGCCGTACTCTTCCAGGACAGGGCCGACTTCCAGGGCGATCGTGGTGTCGCCTGGCAACCGTGAAGCGGCATACATGGCACCGGCGTTGGACTCTTCTTCCAAGGTGGTGAGCACGAACCAGACGTCCTGGCGCAGCGTGTCACGCCGGGCGCGTACCCGTGCCGCGGCGTCGAGTGCGGCTACCAAGGGTGCCCGATCGTCCATGAAATGCGCGGCGATGGCATCGTTGACACGGAACGGCTGACGCCAGTGACGGCTGAGCACCACCCGTGTACCTGGGCGCACGCCCATGGCCTGCAACTCGTCCACGCTGCGGCGGGTCACGATGCGCACATCGTTCCAGTGCACATCGCCCGACAGCACGTCTCGCCCGGTGGGCGTGGCCTGGGACGCATGCATCGACCCATAGGAGAGCACGCCCGGCAGGCGCTGTGCGTCGCCCAGGATCTCCACCGGGCAGGCACCGAAGCAGATCGGCTGGGCGCCGCCCAGGGCCACCACGTCAAGGTTCCCGTCGGAGCGGACACGTTTGACGATCATGGCGATTTCATCCAGGTGCGCCATGACCCGGATGCTGTCCTCAGGGTCGCTTGGCTGCGCAGCCCGGATGACCCCGGCGACGTTACCGGCCCGGTCCACCTCCACCTCGTCGCAGTGCTCACGCAGGACGTCCAGGCACACGGCCCTGACCTCGTCTTCCTGTCCGCCGGGTCCATAGGCCGCCAACAGGCGTTCCAGCAATGCGACATCCTGCAACATGAAGTGAGTTCTCCCTCATTCATCAAAGGTTCAGCGGGCAGTCGAGGCAAACCCGCGCTTGGCCTGGAACAGCTGCTCCAACCGATCCACACCCAAGGCATGGAGCAACACGTTTTGCTGGGCCTGTTCCCAGTCCAGGTCCGGGGCCAGCCAGGCCTTGGCGTGGGCTTCGTCGAGCACCACCAGGCGCTGCTGCCCTGCCGTGTCCAGGGTCGTCACCAGGGCCAGGCCATCGCAGCCGCTGGGTTCGACGCCAACATGGGCCAGGCCGGCCAGGTACAAGGGGCCAGGGTGGCGCGCGGTGATGTAGGCCAGTTGTCGACGGGCACTGCCAGCGCCTTCGCTGGCCGTCTCGTACCACCCTTCGACCGGGATCAACGCCCGGCCATCCCGGCGCAGGCGCGCGTACTGGGGCGAGCGCAGCACCTGCTCCAGGGACAACCGCGTGATCGGCGAGCGCGGGGCCATGGACCATTCGGGTGTCCAACCCCAGCGTACGTCGCGCGTCACCGGCTGGCCGGCACGCATCAGGATCGCCTGCACGCGCATCCTGGGCTTGACCAGGGATTCGCGTGCAGGGCCCGAGCCCGACAGCGGCGCGCTGATCCGATCAGCCTCGCTGCGGGCGTCGAGCACCGGTTGGGCGAAGGGTGCGAGCGCACCTTGAACGTTATGGGACTGGACGATGCATTCGCACATGATGACCACCTGCTGCGAAGAGTGCCCGAAGCGCTCTGGAAAAGGGGTTCCGCCCGGGCTTGCCGGTTCGGCTTGTAAGGATTCCGAAAGGCAGGAGCAGGGCTTCGTTCAGGTGGGCGGTCGCTGGCCCCGATGAATGGCAGACGTGAAGGGCGTATGAAGAGAGTCAGGGCGCTGTGGGAGCCAATCGCCTGAAGGGGTGAGCCAGCGAACGCTGCGCAAGAACCACCGGCAAGTGACCGTTCGTCACCCCCGTGGACTTCTCCCGTCAGCGTTCAGGTCAATGCTTGCGAGGTATCCCTCCCTTACCTTTTCGACCCGCCAGCGTGCGGGTTTTTTTTGCCTGCGCGTTCGTCGCTCACCGTGTGAACCACTCCTGTGCTCGCAGGAAGCACTGTTCGGCGATCGCCGAACGGGGGGCGCTGCGCCGTTGCAGCAGGCCCAAGGGGCTGTGGATGCTGGCATCGACGATGGGCACGATGCGCAGGTGCTCGTTCAGGCGCTCCAGGCCGCACCCCAGGGGCATCACCGCGCAGCAGATCCCGGCCTCGATCGCCTGCAGCACGTGGAAGGTAGAGTCGCTTTCCAGCACCACCAGAGGGTGCAGGCCGCGGCTTCTGAAACTCAGGTCCAGCGACTGGCGGTAGTGCATGCCCTGGCTTAGCAGGCCCAGCGGCAACGGGTTCAGGTCTTCCCAGTGCAGGGTCGCCTGGTCGAACTGGAAATGCCGGGTATCGTGCAGCAGGCCCATGGTCGTCGTGCCCAGCTCGAGCACCTCGAAGAAACTCGTGTCGACCTGATCCAGGTAGCACAGGCCCAGGTCGAGCTGGTTGCGGCTCAGGCCGTCGATGATCTGCTCGGAGCTGAGGGCCGACAGCTCGAAGCGCAGCTCGGGGTAGTGCTCGCGCAGGGGGCGCAGCAGGCTCATGCTGTCGAAGCTCGACAGCGGTACCGTGCCCAGTCGCAGGCGGCCGACCACCTGCCCACGGCAGCTGGCGGCCTCGGCCTGCAAGCCGTCATGGGCCGCCATCAGCGTGCGGGCCCAGGCCAGCACGCGCTCGCCGGCCTCGGTGAAGCCCTCGAAGCGCTGCCCCCGCTCGACCAGCACCAGATCCAGCTCCTCCTCGAGGTTGCGCAGGCGCATCGACAGGGTCGGCTGAGTGACGTGGCAGAGCGCGGCGGCCTGACCGAAATGCCGGGTCTGGTCGAGGGCGATGAGGAACTTCAGCTGTTTGATGTCCATGCCGGGGCCTGGTGAAGGAACGTGCGCCGACCATAACCAAGTCCATCGTGCCTGGCCAATGCTTTAGCTCAGCACGTGGCCGCGCGGCGTCAGGGGCTCGGGCAAGGGCGTCTGGCCCAGCGCCGCCAGGATGTCGCGCTCAAGGGTGCGCACCAGCGCGTCGGTCGCCAGGTCGTTCTCTTCGTGCCCGAACGGGTCCTCCAGCTCGTTGCCGATGGCGTCCAGGCCGAAGAAGGTGTAGCTCACCAGCAGGGTGAACACCGGCGCCAGCCACCCCAGCGGTTCGGCCAGCGCGAACGGCAGCAGCAGGCAGAAGATGTAGATGGTGCGGTGCAGCAGCAGGGTATAGGGGAAGGGCAGAGGAGTGTGCTTGAGGCGCTCGCAGGTGGCCTGGACTTCGCTCAAGCCCACCAGGCGTTGTTCGAGCAGGGTGTAGCGCCACTCGCTGATCTGCCCCTGCTGGGCCAACTGCGAGCACTGCTCACCGACGGTCTGCAGGATGCCGTCGCACAGGTTGTGGGGGCTGGGCTGGGCCGAGGCGGGCAGCCAGGGTGCAGCGGCGTGCGCCGGCGCCTCGCCACGCAGCCCGGCGTTGAGCGCATGGGCGAAGCCGCACAGGCTGCGCAGCAGGTCGGCGCGTACCTGGGGTTCGGTGATGATCACGCTTTCGCGCACGAACGAGCGCGTCTCGATCAGCAGTCGGCCCCAGGCTTTGCGGCCCTCCCACCAGCGGTCATAGCAGGCGGTGTTGCGAAAGCTCATGAAGATCGACAGGGACAGGCCCAGCAGGGTGAACGGGGTAGCGCTGACGGGGTAGAACAGGGCGGGGTAACGCTGCTCGACCAGCACGATCAGCGCCGCCAGCAGCGTCACCAGCAGGCAGCGGCCGGCGATGCGCTTGACGATCGAGCCTTTCAGGGTGAACAGCACACGCAGCAGATTGACGCGCGGTGGAACGATCATGGCACTCCAGAGGCGACGCGATCAGCCGCCGGTCATGTTCATGAAGCGCAGGATCTGCACCTCGCCGCCGACCTCGAAGTGGTGCCGGTACGGCTTGAGCTGCACCGCCTTGCGGATGGCCTGCTCGAGGCGCTCGCTGTCGCCGGGATGCGCCCGCAGCACCTGCTTGAGATCGAGCGAGTGCTCGTTGCCCAGGCACAGCAGCAGGCGGCCTTCGACCGTCAGGCGCACGCGGTTGCAGGTGGCGCAGAAGTTGTGGCTGTGGGGCGAGATGAAGCCGACTCGCGTGTTCGGCGCCTCGGCCAGGCGCCAGTAGCGCGCCGGGCCCAGCGACGACTCGGCCGACTCGATCAGGGTGAAGTGCCGGGCCAGCTGCGCACGGACTTCGTCGCTGGAGCAGTAGGATTCGCCACGCTCATGCTCGCTGATCACGCCCAGGGGCATCTCTTCGATGAAGGAGATGTCCAGCTCGCGGTCGATGGCAAAGCGCACCAGGTCCACGATCTCGTCGTCGTTGCGGCCCTTGAGCACCACGCAGTTGAGCTTGGTGCGACGAAAGCCGGCGGCGCGGGCCGCATCGATGCCGTCGATGACCTGGTGCAGGTCGCCGGTACGGGTCAAGGCATGGAAGCGCTCGGGATCGAGGCTGTCGAGGCTGATGTTCAGGCGCGTGACCCCGGCGTCGAACAGTGGCTGGGCCAGGCGACCGAGCTGCGAGCCGTTGCTGGTCAGGCACAGCTCGCGCAGACCCGGCAGGCTGGCGATGCGGCCACACAGGTCGACGATGCCTTGGCGCACCAGCGGCTCACCGCCGGTCAGGCGGATCTTGCGCGTGCCCAGCGCGACGAAGCGCTCGGCGACCTGATAAAGCTCTTCGAGGGTGAGGATGCGTTGTCGCGGCAGGAACTGCATGTCTTCGGCCATGCAGTAGACACAGCGAAAGTCACAGCGGTCAGTGACCGACATGCGCAGGTAGTCGATTTTCCGGTCGTAACCGTCGATCAAGGGCGAGCTGTGCGATTCCACGTCTATGCCTGAGTGCTGGGGCGCCTGGCGCCATGTCTGAAAACCAACCTATCGCCGGTACGGAGGTGCGTCAAATTGCTTTTGCCGACCGGCCGATCAGCCTGCTCTATCACGGCATCCGTGCATCGCGTCAGCGTCGCACGGGCAGCGCCGTGGTGAACTTCATCTGTTCCATGGCGAAGCACGACGTGATGTTGGACAACCCATCGGTGTGGGTGATCAGTTTCTTGTAGAAGCGATCGTAGGCGGCCACGTCGGCCACTACCACGCGCAGCAGGTAGTCCCAGTCGCCGGCCATGCGGTAGCACTCCATGACCTCTTCGTAGGCGGTCACCGTCTCGGCGAAATGCGCCAGCCATTCGCTGTCGTGGCGCTGGGTCTTGAGCTGCAGGAACACGGTCAGGCCCAGGTTGAGCAGGGCCGGGTCGAGCAGGGCGACGCGCTGGCGGATGTAGCCGTCTTCCTCGAGACGCTTGACCCGTTTCCAGCAGGGGGTGGTCGACAGGTTGACCGCCTCGGCCAGGTCCTTGATCGACATCGAGGCGTCGCGTTGCAGCAGGGTGAGGATGTGCTGGTCGTAGCTGTCCATGGGGTCGGCGGCAGGGTCGCTGAAGAAGGGAAGGTGTCGAGCCTAGCCAAATGTCACCGGGGCGACCAGCGGTTTCCGCGCTCGGGTCTGCGCCTTACACCGGCCGTCGAATATGCCATAGTGAATCCCTTCACCGCCGACCCGCCACAGGCCCGACCATGTCCGACAAGCCCCGTCACTTCGCCACCCGCACGCTGCACGCCGGCGATCCGCACTGCGCCGCCGACAACGCCATCGTCCCGCCCATCGTCACGGCCAGCTCGTTCACCAAGCGCAGCCTCGACGAACACCCCGACTACGCCTACAGCCGCGTGCGCAACCCGACCCGCGACGCCTATGAAAGCTGCGTAGCGGCCCTGGAGGAGGGTGCTGGCGCGGTGGCCTGCGCCTCGGGCGTGAACGCCACGGCCACGGTGCTCGAGCTGCTGCCGAAGGACGCTCACGTCATCGTCATGCGTGGCGTCTATGGCGGCACCTTCCGCCTGATGGAAGACTACCGCGCCCACACCAGCGGCCTGACCACCAGCTACATCGACCTCAACGATCTGCAGGCCGTGGCGGCGGCGATCCGGCCGAACACCCGGCTGATCTGGATCGAGTCGCCGACCAACCCGCTGCTGCAACTGGTCGACATCCGGGCGCTGTGCGACCTGGCGCGTGCCCGGGGTGTGCTGACCTGTATCGACAACACCTTCTGCTCGCCCTGGAACCAGCAGCCGATTCGCCTGGGCGTGGACCTGGTCATGCATTCGGCGAGCAAGTACATCGGCGGCCACTCCGACCTGATCGGCGGCCTGGTGGTGGCCGCGGATGACACGCTGCTGGCCCGGCTGCGCAAGATCAGCATGGCCGTCGGCGCGATCCAGGGACCGTTCGACTGCTACCTGGCCCTGCGCGGCCTGAAGACCCTCGACGTCCGCCTGGAACGTCAGTGCGCCAATGCCCTGAAGGTGGCGCAGTTCCTCGAGGCGCATCCCCAGGTCGAGCAGGTGTTCTACCCTGGCTTGCCGAGCCATCCCCAGCATGCCCTCTGCCAACGGCAGATGCGCGCCGGCGGCGCGGTGGTGGCGCTGCGGGTCAAGGGTGGCCGCGCTGGCGCCGAACAGGTGGTCCAGCGGCTGTCGATCTTCGTGCTGGCCGACTCCCTCGGCGGCGTCGAAAGCATGATCAACCATGCCTGGACCATGTCCCACAATTCCCTGAGTCCCGAGCAGAAACAGCAGATGGGGATCGGCGAGAACCTGCTGCGCCTGTCGGTCGGGGTGGAGGACGCCCGTGACCTGATCGACGACCTCGACCAGGCCCTGGCGGCCATCGACGTCCAGCCTGCCTGATGACTGTCCACCGCACGTGACCAAGGAGCCAACGGTGCCACGACTGCTACTGAACTGCGACATGGGCGAAAGCTTCGGCGCCTGGCACATGGGCCTGGATGCCGAGGTCATGCCCTACATCGACTGCGCCAACATCGCCTGCGGCTACCATGCCGGCGACCCGAGCGTCATGCGCCGCACCGTGGCCCTGGCGCTGGCCCACGGGGTGACCATCGGCGCGCACCCGGCCTACCCGGACCTGGTCGGCTTCGGCCGTCGCAGCCTGGCCTGCGACCCCGACGAGCTGCGCGATCTGCTGCACTACCAGATCGGTGCGCTCGACGGTATCTGCAAGGCGGCCGGCACTCGCGTGGCCTACGTCAAGCCCCATGGCGCGCTGTACAACGACATGATGGCCAACCCCGAGACCCTGCGCGTGGTCATGCAGGCCGTGGGCGCCTATGACCGCGACCTGCCGCTGATGCTGATGGCCACCGCCGACGACCGCTGCGCCCAGGCGCTGGGTGACGAGCTGGGCATGACCCTGTGGTTCGAGGCGTTCGCCGACCGTGCCTACACCGCCAGCGGGCACCTGCGCTCGCGCCGCCTGCCGGGCGCGGTGCACCACGATCCGGCTCAGGTGGTCGAGCAGGCCGTGCGCCTGGCCCGTGGCCACTGCCTGGAGGCCGACGATGGCAGCGCCTTGCACCTGGCTGCCCGTACCCTGTGCGTGCATGGCGACAACGCCGGCTCCGTGGCCGCGGTGCGACAGATCCGTGAAGCGCTCGATGCGCTGGAGCAGGCATGACCCCGCGCCTGGAAGTGGTCGCGGTCGATACCTTCATGGTGCGCCTGTTCGAGCGCATCGACCCGGACAACATGCCCTGGCTGCTGGCCGCCACGCGTTGCGTGTCCACGGCTCTGGCCGGACACGTGATCGACTTGGTGCCGTCTTATACCACCCTCATGATCCAGGCCGACCTGCCGCCCATTGAGGCGCGTCGCCTGATCGAGCAGGCACTGCGCGACGTACGGCCAAGCGATCAAGGGGAAGGGCAGAGGCATGAGATTCCCGTCTGGTACGACCCCCAGGTCGGCCCTGAGCTGGACCTGATCGCCAGGCGCGCCGGCCTGTCCCGCGAGGCGGTGATCGCCCTGCACAGCGGCACCGACTATCCGGTGTTCGCCCTGGGCTTCGCGCCGGGCTTCGGCTTCATGGGCCTGGTCGACGAGCGCCTGGCCAGCCCACGGCTGCCGACGCCGCGTCAGCGGGTAGCTGCCGGCAGCGTCGGCATTGCCGAGCGCCAGACCGCCGCCTACCCGGCCGTGTCACCAGGGGGCTGGAACCTCATCGGGCGCACGCCGGTGACGCTGTTCGACCGCCACCGCGAGGGCTACAGCCTGTTGCAGCCGGGCGACCGCGTGCGTTTCGTCGCCATCGACCAGGCCCGGTTCCTGGCGCTGGGCGGCGATGACACCCCCTTGGAGACCCGACCATGAGCCGCTTGCACATCGAGGCCAGCACCGCCTTGTGCCAACTGCAGGATGGTGGCCGATTCGGCGTCCGCCACCTGGGCGTTACCCAGGGCGGCGCGCTGGACTGGGTCGCCTTGCGCTGGGCCAACTGGCTGCTCGGCAACCCCCTCGACGCCACGGTGGTGGAAGTGACGCTGGGTGGCTTCTGCGTCGTGGCCGAAGCCTCGTGCAGCCTGGCGCTGGCCGGTGCCGACCTGGGCGCTTGCGTCGACGGTCAGCCCATTGCCCCTTGGTCCAGTTTCACCTTGTCTGCTGGGCAGCGCTTGACCCTGGCGCAGCCTCGCCAGGGTGCCCGTGCGTACCTGGCGGGCAAGGGCGGCTTTCAGGCGCCCTCGGTGCTGGGCAGTGCTTCCACGGTGGTACGCGAGGCACTGGGCGGGCTCAACGGTCTGGGCCAGGCCCTGAGCCAGGGGCAGGTGCTGCAGTGCGAGACGGGACCTGCCGTACGCCAGACGGTGCCAGTGGCCTGGCGTCCCACGCTCTCCGACCTCCCCGTGCTCGATGTGGTGATGGGCGCACAACTGGGGGCCTTCAGCGGGAACAGCGTGTTCGAGGCCTTCAACGCGACCTGGACGCTCGACATCCGCGCCGACCGCATGGGCGTACGCCTGCTCGGGCCGGCGCTGGTCTATCAGGGCGAGCCGATGATTTCCGAGGGCATTCCGCTCGGGGCAGTGCAGGTGCCGCCCGACGGACAGCCAATCGTGCTGCTCAACGATCGACAGACCATCGGCGGCTACCCGCGCCTGGGTGCCCTGACACCCCTGGCGCTGGCCCGCTTGGCGCAGTGCCTGCCGGGCGAGTCGGTGAGGTTCAGGGCCGTGGTGCAGACACAGGCCTGGGAGCAGCAGCAGGCGTACGTGCGGCGGTGGCAAGAGGCGCAGTAGGCAGGGCAGGGCGTCGCGGGATTTACGGCCCCTGCGGGCCCGATCGCGGGCAAGCCCCCACAAGGTCCGCGATAGCCTGCAACGCAGTGATGCGGCTACGGCCTTGCCGGCTATCACAGCTCTTTGTGGGAGATTCTATGGTTTCTGCCAGGTACTGATGTGGGCCCTGGCGGGCCCAATCGCGACACAGGGGTAGCTCCTACACCCGTAGACACACCACGGCGGTGCAGACGGTCGCGGTCACCTGTGGGAGCTGGCTTGCCCGCGATCGGGCCCGCAGGGGCCGCAGACCCGTCAGCCAACCCGATCGCTCGACCGTACACGCGCCTGTGCCCCACGCTACTTGGCCAGGTAGCGCATCGCATCCTCCAGCCCCTGCAGGCTCAACGGATACATCCGCTCGCCTATCACCTCGCGTACCAATGCATTCGACGCGCTGTAGCCCCAGGTCTCCCGAGGGTAGGGATTGATCCACACCAGCTTGCCGAACCGCTCGACGAACCGCCGCAGCCAGACATGCCCGGCTTCCTCGTTCCAGTGCTCGACACTGCCGCCCGGTTGGGTGATCTCGTAGGGCGCCATCGAGGCATCGCCGACGAACACCACCTTGTAGTCCTCCCCATAGGTGTGCAGCAGGTCGAAGGCCGATACCCGCTCGACATCACGCCGCAGGTTGTCCTTCCACAGCGTCTCGTAGACGCAGTTGTGAAAGTAATAGGACTCCAGGTGCTTGAACTCGCTCCGGCACGCCGAGAACAGCTCTTCGCAGACCCGCACATGGGCGTCCATCGAGCCGCCGATGTCGAACAGCAGCAACAGTTTCACCGTGTTGCGCCGCTCGGGGCGCATCTGGATGTTCAGCAGGCCGGCGTCGCGGGCGGTCTGGTCGATGGTGCCGTCGATGTCCAGCTCCTCGGCCGCGCCGTCACGGGCGAACTGGCGCAGGCGTCGCAGGGCCAGCTTGATGGTGCGCGTGCCTAGCTCGACCTGGGCGTCGAGGTTGCGGTATTCGCGCTGCTCCCAGACCTTGACCGCCTTGCCCTGCCGTTGGCCGGCATCGCCCACGCGAATGCCTTCGGGGTTGTAGCCGCCCGAACCGAACGGGCTGGTGCCACCCGTGCCGATCCATTTGTTGCCGCCGGCGTGACGTGTCTTCTGTTCATCCAGGCGCTGCTTGAACGCCTCGATCAAGGCGTCCAGACCGCCCAGCGACTGGATCTGCTCGCGCTCCTCGGGGCTGAGCGAGCGCTCGAACGTCTTGCGCAGCCATTCGTCCGGAATGAGCGCTTCCAGGTGCTCGTCGAGCCGCTCCAGGCCATGGAAGTAGGCCGCGAACGCCCGGTCGAACTTGTCGAAATGCCGCTCGTCCTTGACCAGGATCGTGCGCGCCAGGAAATAGAATGCGTCCATGTCGGCGAACGCCACGTGCCGTTGCAGCGCTGCCATCAGGTCGAGCAGTTCGCGCAGCGAGACCGGCACCTTGGCCGCGCGCAGTTCGTTGAACAGGTTGAGCAGCATGGTCAGCTCCCGTCAGCGGTGGCCGCGCCGACTCATGAACGCCAGCCGCTCGAGCAGGTGCACGTCCTGTTCGTTCTTCACCAGCGCGCCGGCCAGGGGAGGGATGGCCTTGGTTGGATCGCGCTCGCGCAGCACGGCCTCGCCGATGTCGTCGGCCATCAGCAGCTTGAGCCAGTCGACCAGCTCCGAGGTCGAGGGTTTTTTCTTCAGGCCCGGGACCTTGCGCACATCGAAGAACACCTCCAGCGCTTCGTTGACCAGCGTCTGACGGATGGTGGGGAAGTGCACATCCACGATCCGCTGCAAGGTGGCGCGGTCGGGGAAGGCGATGTAGTGGAAGAAGCAGCGCCGCAGGAAGGCGTCCGGCAGCTCCTTTTCGTTGTTGGAGGTGATGATGATGATCGGGCGGTGCCGAGCCTTGATGGTCTCGCCGGTCTCGTAGACATAGAACTCCATGCGGTCGAGTTCCTGCAACAGGTCGTTGGGGAACTCGATGTCGGCCTTGTCGATCTCGTCGATCAGCAACACCACGCGCTCCTCGGCCTCGAACGCCTCCCAGAGCTTGCCCTTCTTCAGGTAGTTGCGCACGTCATGGACCTTGTCCACGCCCAGCTGCGAATCCCGCAGACGGCTGACCGCGTCGTACTCGTACAGGCCTTGCTGGGCCTTGGTGGTGGACTTGATGTGCCAGGTGATCAGGCGGGTCCCGAAGGCGTCGGCCAGTTGCTCGGCCAGCAAGGTCTTGCCGGTCCCGGGCTCGCCCTTGATCAGCAAGGGGCGCTCCAGGGTGATGGCGGCGTTCACGGCCAGCTTCAGATCATCGGTGGCGATGTAGGCAGAGGTGCCTTCGAACTTCATGCAGGGCTCCTTGGGTGACCGGCGCGCACAGGGGGCGCCTGGAATGGATGGGCTCGACTATAACGTGGCGACCCTGGGTGGGGAATGCCCGAGCCGGGCAGGGCGCCCCGGCAGGAGGCGCTCACCCGTAGTCCCACAGCGGGGCTGCAGGCTATCGCGGTCACCTATGGGAGTCCGCCCGCCGCCTTGGCGCCGCGCTATCGCAGAGAACATGACGATAGCTGGCAGGATCCGAAGCTTCATTGCTGATCGATTTAGGGCCGCTTTGCGGCCCATCGCGGCACAGGGGCCGCTCCTACACCCGTAGTTCCACCGCGGGGTTGCAGGCTATCGCGGTCACCTGTGGGAGCGGCCCCAGCCGGGGCGCCGGACCGGCCGCGATTGGGCCCGAAGGGCCCACCAACTCAAACGACTCCATCTCCCACGTTACTGCTACGATCCAAGCCACCTTCACGACGCCTCCGGCTTGGGCTGCTCGTACCGCGCATTGAAGGCCTTCACGAACCCATTGCGCAGAATCTGCAGGAAAGCCTCCAGCGCACTGATGTCCTGCTGATGCACGTTGCCGCTCAACTCCACGCGCGTGGCGAACTGGTTCTTCGGCTGATTCTTCAGCACGCTTTCAGTGCCGCCGACCACGGCCTCCCAGATCGAGCGGAAGAAACCTTTGTCCTTGTCCTCGACGTCCTGCTGCCAATTGAAGACATCCACATCGCGCAGCAACGGCTTGATGTAACCGCTCAGGCGGCCGTTTTCGGCCTGGGCCTCGATCACCAGGTCGCCATGCCCGGCATTGAAGTCGAACTTGCCATAGGCGCTGGCGAAGTCGTTGATCTTGCGCAGTTGGATGTCCGTGGCACGCAGACGGAACGCGAAGTCGTCGAAATCGCTGAACGGATCGAACGTTGCGGTACTGTCGACCCGTGCGTCGCCGAACAACCGGGCCTTCGCCTCGAAGCTGGCATCGCGGCGCCCCTGCTGGTCGCGCACATTGGTCAGGTTGCGAATACTGGCCTCCAGTTGCGTGGCCTTGAGGTTCACCTGGGGCTTGCTGTTGAAATTGCGAAAGCTCAGCGTCCCGTGCTGGATGCGCACTTCGTTCAAGGTGATGGGCAGCAGTTTGTTCAGCTGCTGGCGCCAGTCGGTGCCACGGCCGGTCTGAGAGTTCTGTCGGCTGCCGCCGTCGACGAAGTTGAGCACCGGCTGATCGAAGGTCACCTCGGCCACCACCGCATGGTCTTCCCACAAGGCCTTCCAGCTCACCGACAGGTCGATCAGCGGCGCTTCCAGCAGCGGTACCGGAACCTTGCCGGTGGTCTTGACGATCTTCAGGCCCTTGATCTGGTAGGCCCCGCGCCACCAGGCCAGGTCCACGTCCTGCACCTGGCCGCGGTACTCGCCCATGTCGGCCAGCTTGTCGTTGAGGGAGTTGCGCACCAGCGAGGGCAGGGCCAGGTGCACGATCAGCAGCAGCAACGCGAGGCTCAGCAGGCCGACCAATGGCCAACGGTATCGACCTTTCATCGAAGGCTCTCCAGGACAGGTATGTGATGGACCTCGAGTGGGAGAGGTGAGTTCTGGTGGGCTTTACGCTCCGCACGGGCAGGCTTACCCTTTGGGTTTTCCCGCACGGTTACAAGGACCTGCCATGAGCCGTATCTACGCTGACAATGCCCACTCCATCGGCAACACGCCGTTGGTGCAGATCAACCGCATCGGCCCGCGCGGGGTGACCCTGCTGGCCAAGATCGAAGGGCGCAACCCCGGCTACTCGGTCAAGTGCCGGATCGGCGCGAACATGATCTGGGAGGCGGAAACCAGCGGCAAGCTCAAGCCCGGCATGACCATCGTCGAGCCGACCTCGGGCAATACCGGTATCGGCCTGGCCTTCGTTGCAGCCGCCCGCGGCTACAAACTCATGCTCACCATGCCGGCCTCGATGAGCCTGGAGCGGCGCAAGGTGCTCAAGGCCCTGGGCGCCGAACTGGTGCTGACCGAACCGGCCAAGGGCATGAAAGGGGCCATCGAGAAAGCCGAGGAACTGCTCGCCAGCGACCCGGCGCAGTATTTCATGCCGGGCCAGTTCGACAACCCGGCCAACCCGGCCATCCACGAAAAGACCACCGGCCCCGAGATCTGGAACGACACCGACGGCGCGGTGGACGTGCTGGTCGCCGGCGTCGGCACTGGCGGTACGCTGACCGGCATTTCCCGCTACATCAAGCACACCCAGGGCAAGCCGATCCTGTCGGTGGCGGTGGAGCCGATCAGCTCGCCACTGATCACCCAGGCCCTGGCCGGTGAGCCGCTGACCCCCAGCCCACACAAGATCCAGGGCATCGGCGCCGGTTTCGTGCCGGGCAACCTGGACCTGTCGCTGGTCGACCAGGTCGAGACCGTCGGTGACGAGGAAGCCAAGGCCATGGCCCGGCGACTGATGCAGGAGGAGGGGATTCTCTGCGGCATCTCCTGTGGCGCGGCGATGGCCGCGGCGGCCCGCTTGGCCGAGAAGCCCGAGATGCAGGGCAAGACGATCGTGGTGATCCTGCCCGACTCGGGCGAGCGCTACCTGTCGAGCATGCTGTTCAGCGACCTGTTCACCGAGCAGGAAATGCAGCCGTAATGCAGGCGTGACCGGCCTGTCGCGATCTGTGGCAGGCGCGTGGTCATTGCTCTGGCGCAAGGCACGGGCGCCAACGCCGGTGCATCATCGCTCGTCCGCTCGATGGCCCGGACTGTTCTTACCGGCGTCGGATGGGTTTATGATGCACGGCTGATTTCCCAGGCAGGCCGTCATCGCCTGCTTGTTCCCGAAGGAGTGTCGCATGACCGTTTCATTCGCCATCAAGGCGGCTGTGCTGCTGGTGTTCTTCGGCAGCGTCCTGTTCGTGCACCTGCGCGGCAAGGCGCGTCTGCCGGTGCTGCGCCAGTTCGTCAACCATTCAGCGCTGTTCGCGCCGTACAACAGCCTGATGTATCTCTTTTCCGGCGTGCCGTCCAAGCCGTACCTGGACCGCAGCCGCTTCCCCGAGCTGGACATCCTCAAGGACAACTGGCAGGAAATCCGCGAAGAGGCCATGCGCCTGTTCGACGAGGGCTACATCCGTGCCGCCGAGAAGGACAACGATGCCGGGTTCGGCTCGTTCTTCAAGAAAGGCTGGAAGCGGTTCTACCTGAAGTGGTACGACAAGCCGCTGCCGTCGGCCGAAGCGTTGTGCCCACGCACCGTGGAGCTGGTCAATCGCATCCCCAACGTCAAGGGCGCGATGTTCGCGCTGCTGCCCGGCGGCAGCCATCTGAACCCGCACCGTGACCCGTTCGCCGGTTCACTGCGCTACCACCTGGGCTTGTCCACGCCGAACTCCGACAACTGCCGGATCTACGTCGATGGCGAGCCCTATGCCTGGCGCGATGGGCAGGACGTGATGTTCGACGAGACTTTCGTGCACTGGGTCAAGAACGAGACCGACGTGACCCGCGTGATCCTGTTCTGCGATGTGGAGCGGCCGCTCACCAGCCCGCTGATGACCCGCATCAACCGCAAGGTCAGCGCCTTCCTCGGTCGCGCCACCGCACCGCAGAACACCGACGACGAACGCGTGGGCGGCATCAATCAGGCGTATGCCTGGAGCAAGCGCTTCAGCAATCGCATCAGTGGTCGCGTCAAGACGTTCAAACGCGCCAACCCGAAGGCCTACCGCGTGCTGCGGCCGGTGCTGGCGGTGGTGGTGGCGTACCTGTTGTTCCGCTGGTTGTTCTGATTCCAGCGTCCCAGGGCGGCTTCCCTCGCGGCGTCGACGTACGTGTCGAACCTGGAAAGCCCCCCTGGTCTCAGCGTCGTTCAGCGGCCCGCCTGGGCCCGACGCTGAGGTTCGACGGCCAGCCCCGCCACGCGCTCGCGCAGCGCCAGTACACCGTCACGCCAGGCGTCGTTCTCGTCGGATTCCTCATACAGCTCCGCCAGTTCCGACGACCCACCCAGCAGCCGGTCGATGGCCTGCAGGGCAGTATCGTTCGACACCTGCGCGTCGCGCCCAGCCTGCGCGTTCAACCACTCAGGCAAGTCTTTCTGCGCCAGGAAGAGGGGTGACGGGCTGCCGCGCAGTGCGCAGAGTACCTCGATCGCCGCCAGGGCCAGCTCGGCCGAAGGGGCCTCCAGATAGTCTTCCTGCTCGACCGCGTCCTGCACGGCCTGGGTGACCAGTTCGAGGTCGCCCTTGGCGGTCAGGTCGTCGAGAAAGTCAGCGGCTTCGTCGTTGCCGAATGCGTGTAGTGCCCAAGTGCCCATGGTGAGTATCCCTGTCTAAAAAGTCGCTGAGAGATGGCGCCAGAGGCGGTGCCGGGAGTCGCACCCACAGGGTAGCCGCAATCGTACGGCTGTGTATCAGACCTGAGTCATAAAAAGCGTGTCTCGACGAAAGGCGCTTGGTGCGGTGAGCAAGGCACTGCGCTTGATGGCAGAAGAAGGCACAAGACATGCTCGTCTCAGCCGTTGGTACGGCGTTCTCACCAAGCTGCGTAGTAGAGCGGCTTGAATCTCCTCGCCAGCCCCGCTAACTTTCTTCGGTCGCTTTCTATTTTGAATCACAGGCTGGTTCGCTTGATGGCAGCTGTGCGCGGGGCGCCTTGGTGCGCGCCGGGTTCCTTGATCCCTGGTCTGCTAACCCGTGTACAGCCGCCACCCTTCTGAACCTACCGTGCGCGCCCCGGCTTGAGCACCAGCCACAGCGCCGCTGCGATCAGCGCCCCACCATAGGCATGGGCCCAGGACAAAGGCTCACCCAGCAACCAAGCCCCCCACAACACACCAAACACCGGGATCAGAAAGGTCACGGTGCGGTGGTCAACTTTTTCCGGACACCTTGATCGGTGTTTTTCAGGCGGCCTTCAGCTCGTATTGATTCGGTGCCAGGTAGCCTAGTGTCGAGTGCAACCGTGTCCTGTTGTAGAAGCGCATGATG